>ERZ761602.574-NODE-574-length-77315-cov-36.501023_pt1 | contig 77315 bp, 61 predicted proteins | sample MGYA00512165_ERZ761602 | MGnify/ENA primary metagenome ERZ761602 (study PRJEB28899, sample SAMN02445085) | bioreactor sludge metagenome | biome: EBPR sludge; isolation source: Thorneside wastewater treatment plant | place: Australia: Brisbane, Thorneside...
TGCGTGCGGGGGAGGGGGAAAGCGGGAAGCTAAGCGGATTTCGCCGGGGCGCAACGCGTTCACTGCTTCCATTGGTCGAGCGCGTCCCAGACGCCGGGGCCTTGCTGGGGGGCTTCGTCGGCCAAGTCGTCCAAGTGCTCCTCGACGAGTTCCGCCTTCGGGCAGACGCGTCCGGGGACCATCTCGTCGCAGCGGGGATGCGAGGGCAGGAGGAGGAGGAACTCCTCGCGGATCAGGGTTTCCAGATCGAAGCTCTGCTGGCCGGGTTCGCGGTCGAGCTCCGCCGACCAGGCGGGGAAGTCGGCTTCGTGGTCGAAATACTCGAGGCAAGCCCCGCATTGGAGCTGGAAAGGCCCTTGCAGGCGGCCCGCCACCGCGACGACTTCGTCGAAGGCATAGACATCGGCTTCGTAGCGCACCGGTCCCGTCGGTCGGATCGGGTCGGCCGGATCGAGGTCGAAGATCGATTTCGGGAACTCGCCTTCGAGGTGCAGGCCCTCGGCGGGAATGTCGGAGAAGAAGACGTCCATGGTCGGGGCGAAGGAACGCGCGGGAGGTTCCGAGCGCAAGTTCGGTATTTGGAGCGGCGGCACGACACCACTCCGGGGTCAGGAGTCATGAGCCGCCAAACTCCAGTCCAGCGTCAATCCCATGCCGTGGGGCAGGGGCACGACGAGCCCTTCGTCCGAGGGGATCGGGGCGGTCGTGGAGGGCTCGCGCACGAGGGTGAAGCTCCCGGACGAGGCGGGGAAGCCGTGGAAGGCGGGGCCGTTCGCGCAGAGGAATCGCTCGAAGGCGGCGCGGCCCGTCTCCGATCTGAGATCGGCCCCTGCCGCCTCGAAGGCCATGGCGTAGAGCTGGGGGGCGCAGCCTCCGGTGTAGCAGCCCGCCGCGCAGCCGCATTCGGTGGCCTTGGTCGTGTGCGGGGCGCTGTCGGTGCCGGCGAAGAACTTCGTCTGCCCCGGGGCGAGAACGGCTTCGCGCAGGGCGGCGCGGTCGGCCTCGAATTTCACGAGGGGCAGGCAGTAGAGATGGTATTTCAGCCCCTGCACCAGATGCCCCACGGTGTAGAGGAGATGCTGCGGCGTGATCGTCGCCCCCACGGTCGCGGGCGCCGAGGCGACGAAGCGCGCCGCCGTCGCGGTGGTGATATGCTCGCAGACGACGCGCAGGCGGGGATGGGCTTCGAGGAGGCGCGGCATCGTCTCGGTGTAGAAACGCGACTCCGCCGACTGCTCGCGGTCGAAATAGCCGGGGCCGGCGAGACCGTGCTGCTCGCCGTGGACGCAGAGGACGATGCCATGGTCCTCCATCGCGCGGAAGACCCCGCCGCCGATCCATTCGGCCATGGGGACGCCGTGCTCGGCGTTGGTGGTGCCGTGGGGCGGGTAGTATTTGCAGGCCCGGAGCAGGCCCGATCCCGCGCCTTCGGCGATCGTCGCCGCCGTCGTCTCGCGGGTGAGGTAGAGGGGAACGATGACCTGCTCGAAGGCGTCGGCCCCGGCCGCGAGGAGGTCGGCGCGGTAGGACTCGATGGACCAGACCCTGTCGGACGGCGGACCTGACAGGGTCGCGACGGGTGGTTTCGTGTTCGGCATCGCGAGGACGCCGGCGCAGCCCATGGCGCGGTGGTCGGCGAGGTATCGCGCCATGCCCGGACCTTGCCGGAAATGGGCGTGCAGGTCGAACCATTTGGGGAGGACGAGGCGCATGGATCAGGGCGTATCGATTCGCCGTTTCATGCCGGGAGGATGACGGAAGCGGGCGCGAGGCGCAAGGGGAATCGCGCAAGGGATCGCGGACGGTTTGTCCCTTGCCAGCCCGTCTAGGACGGTTCACCGTTCACGGTTTCCCGCTGCCGCCCATGAATCCCCGATTTCTCGTTCCCGCCCTCGCTCTCGCGATCCCCGCCGCGTGCCTCGTCCTCCTCGTGGCGCAGGAATCCTCGCCACCGCAGCAGGCTGAGGCGGTGCCGAACGACGAATCCGTTGCCCTCTTCGACGGGGAGACCCTCGCGGGCTGGGAGGGCGATCCAAAGCTCTGGCGAGTCGAGGACGGGGCCATCACCGGCGAGACCACGGCGGAGTCGCCCATCGACTACAACACCTTCCTCAAATGGACGGACGGGGAGCTGGACGATTTCGAGCTGACCTTGGAATACCGCATTTTCTCCGGCAACTCGGGCGTCCAGATCCGCAGCTTCGCGTTGGAAAAGGAGCACGCCGTCGGCGGATACCAGGCCGACATCGACGCCGAGGGGAAATGGACCGGAACGAACTACGGTGAGCAGTTCCGAGGCATCCTCGCGAAGCGGGGGGAGAAAACCGTGATCCGCGAGGGCGGCAAGCCCGAGGTCGTCGGCAGCCTCGGCGACGCGGACGAGCTCGGCAAGGTCCTCCGACCCGGCGAATGGAACACCTACCGCATCGTCGCGCAGGGGAACAAGATCGTCTGCGAGATCAATGGCAAACCCATGTCCGAGATCGTGGACGAGGACGCCGCCACCCGCCGCCGCGCCGGACTCCTCGCCTTCCAGTTGCACAAGGGGCCGCCGATGAAGGTGCAGTTCCGCGACATCCGGCTGAAGCGGCTCCCCCTCGGCGACGTAAGGAAGGTCGTCTACCTCGCCGGCTCGCCGAGCCATCCGCCGCGCATGCACGAGCACAACGCGGGCGCGCTCCTCGCGCAGCGGCTCCTGAACACCCACCACGGGGACAAGGTCCTCGTCGCCGCCTACCTCAACGGCTGGCCGAGGGACAGGAGCGCCTTCCAGAACGCCGACGCCCTCGTCATCCAGTCCGACGGCGGGCCGAGGCATCCGGCCTACTGGCACCTGCGCCAGATCGACTACCTGCGCGGGCGGGGCGTCGGCGTCGGCATGATCCACTACGCGGTGGAGATGACGCCGGGCGAGAGCAACGACACGCTGATCGCCGCGACCGGCGGGGCCTTTGAGATCAACCACTCGGTGAACCCGCATTGGGACGGAGACTTCGCGGCGCTGCCGTCGCATCCCGTCGCTCGCGGAGTGAAGCCCTTCACCATCCGTGACGAGTGGTATTTCAACATGCGCTTCGCCAAGGACATGGCCGGGGTCACGCCCATTCTCTCGGCGGTGCCGCCCGGCGAGACCATGTCCCGACCCGACGGCAGCCATTCGGGCAATCCCGGGGTGCGGAAGCAGGTCGAGGAGAAGCGGCCCCAGCACGTCTGCTGGGTTGTGGAGCGGCCCGAGGGCGGGCGCGGTTTCGGCTTCACCGGCTTGCATTTCCACGACAACTGGGTCCAGGACGACTTCCGCAAGACCGTGCTCAATGCGATTTGCTGGATCGCCAAAGCCGAGATCCCGGAGAACGGCATCGAGACCCCGACTCCGACGCAGGAGGAGCTGGACGCCAATCTCGATCCCAAGCCCGCGCCGAAACCGTAGGCGCGCGCGTTCCCCGTCTGCGGAGCCTTGTAGCGAAGTTCGTGAGAACTTCGGCGGGCGCCCTCCGGGCTTCGGAGGGGAGAAGTTCTCACGAACTTCTCTACGTACGAGCACTGTTGGCCCGCTGTGCCCACATGCCATACATAAGCCTCGCCCCTTCGCCGCAGGCGTGAAAAACGGCGTTGCCGCGTCGCCGATCCGATGCGAACGGATTGGCTTTCGAACCCTTGTCCCGATGTCCTTTTCGCTCCTGGCACTCAGCCCCGAGACCTTTCCGGCGGAGACTTTCCGAATCCCGGCGGAAAGAGGCACCCTGCGGGTGGGACGGGTTCCAGGGAGCGACTTGTGCGTGCCGCACACCTCCGTTTCGTCGATGCATGCGATGATCGAGTCCGATGGCGGGGAGGGGGTCGTGGTGGTCGATTGCGGATCGACCAACGGCACCTTCGTGAACGGTGCCCGCGTGGACCGTTGCCGGCTCACCGACGGGGATGTGCTCCGCTTCGCCACGGTCGAGTTCCGCGTCCGCCAGGAGGCCGCCGCCGGGGAACGAAGCGCGCCTTTCCCGCCTTCCGCTCCTTCCCCGCCCACGGCGAACGGGACGGGGCCGGTCTTGGTGGTGGAAGCGCCGGAGCCGGAGACTGGGGTGGAGAGAGCCGAACTCCAGCGCCGCGAGATGGAAATCTCCCGCTTGGGTGTCGAGGCGCACGCCCGTGAAGGACGCATCCGGCAACTCGAAGGCGAACTCCGGGACGCGGCGCAGCGCGAGAGCGGCTTCGCCGAAGCCTTGCAAACCGAGCGTTGGCATCGCGAGACGGAGGTTTCCCGCCTGGAGACGGAGGCGCACGCCCGTGAAGGACGCATCCGGCAACTCGAAGGCGAACTCCGGGACGCGGCGCAGCGCGAGAGCGGCTTCGCCGAAGCCTTGCAAACCGAGCGTTGGCATCGCGAGACGGAGGTTTCCCGCCTGGAGACCGAGGCGCAGGCTCGCGAAGGGCGCATCCAGCAGCTCGAAAGCGAACTCCAGGACACGGCGCAGCGCGAGAGCGGCCTCGCCGAGGCCCTGCAAACCGAACGCTGGCACCGCGAGACGGAGGTTTCCCGACTGGAGGCCGAGGCGCAGACCCGCGAAGGGCGCATCCAGCAGCTCGAAGTCGAACTCCAAGAGGCGGCGCAGCGCGAGGGCGGTCTCGCCGAAACCCTGCAAGCCGAGCGCTCGCACCGCGAGGCGGAAGTCTCCCGTTTGGAAGCCGAGGTGGAGGCTCGCGAGGAGCGCATCCGGCAGTTCGAGCGCGAGATCGAGGACGGGGCGCAGCGGGAGCAGCGGCTTCATGGCAGCCTCAGCGAAGCCCGTCGCGAAGTCATTGACCGCGAGGGGGGGATTGCGAACTTGCGCTACGAAATCGGGACGCTGGAGGGCAAGCTCCGCCAGACCGAGGAGCAGCGCGCCCGACTTCAGGGCATTTGCGACGACTACGCGACCGCCCACGAGGAATCGAAAGCCCGGACCGCGGCGATGGAGGCGGAATTGGAATCCGCCCGCGAGGCGAGGGCGGCGGCGGACCACCGCGTGGAGGAGTGGACGGAGCGGCTCGGGGGGCTGGGGCGTCGGCTGCTGTCCGATTGGAAATCCTGGTTCGAACCCGGTGACGTGGAGTTCTCCCCGGACGCGGGTTTGGATGGGACCTTCGTCCGCGTCGAGGAGGTCGCGTCGAGGGTCCGGTCGGAGCTCGACCGTATCGAGCCAGTCTGGCATCAGCATGGAGACCAGGTGCTGGCGGAACTGTCGCGCCGATGCGAGGAGCGGCGGGGGGATCTGGCCGCGATCGAGGGAGAGATAACGCTCCGCCGCGAGGATCTCGCCAAGATCGAGGGCGATCTCGTCCAGTTCCGCGAATGGATGGACGTCGAAGTGCGCCGCGCCCAAGGGCTCAGCCGGAAAGGGATCGAGGTGGAGATTCCCGAACGCTTCGAGACCATGGTCATCGCCCGGGACCGCGAGCAGGAGATCTATCGCGTGCTCGTCGAGCAGATAGAGACGCTCGATCGCTGCATCGGCGGTTGCGGCAGTTCCCGAAAGCTGACCGGAATGCGGCAGGAGATCGAGGATTCCCGCCGCCAGATCGCCGCCACCTTGGAGGCGGGTGGGGTGAGAGCCTTCGAGGTGGGGAAAGGGGTGTTCCTCACGCCCAGCCACCGTCGCGAGGTCCAGGTCTTGTCCCGCAAAGGCTGGGGGGTGAAGCAGTACGTCCCGCATCCCTTCCAGCCGGGGGAGGTGGTCCAGGTGGTCCGCTCCGGCTACCGAGTCGGGGAAGGGGACTCCGCCGCGATCCTGCGCAAGGTGGAGGTGCTGATCCGCGGCGTCGAAGGATGAGCGACGGCAGCCGATGAAATCCATGCGGTCCATCGCGGCGGTCTTGGTGGCCCTGCTCCCCGGTGCGCCGTCCGGACGCGGCGAGGACGATCCGGGGGCGAGATGGCTCGGCGCCTATGCTTGGTTCCAGACGGCGGAGAATCTCGCCGAGGCGGAGCAATGGCCCTTGGCCCTCGGCAGCTACCTCGAGGCGAGCCGCCAAGTCGAGGCTCTCGCCGAGGCCCATCCCGGCTTCGAGCCCGAGATGGTCGCCTACCGCCGGGAGGCCCTCGCCAAGACCATCGCCGAGGCCGAGGCCCGCCTTTCCACCGACGAGCACGAGGTGATGATGAAATACCTCGATTTCATCGAATCGCTCGAACTCGGCGAGGCGCAGCGCTACGACAACCAGTTCGAAGCCGCCCACGCCACCCTCGACATGGCGAAATCCCTCCTCGACGAGATCGTGGCGATCAAGTCGGCCGGTTTCCGCGAAGCGGTCGCCCCGCAATACACGCGGCTGGAGTCCAGCCTCGAATGGCTCGGCGCGCAGATCGATTTCAAAGCCCGGGGCCGTCCCCGTAGCGGGGGAGGGGGCTTCGACTCCTCGATCGACTGGGGGACGACGCGATTCGTGAAGGCGGACGACCTGCCGACCGACAGCCGGGAGGCCGCCATCACCGGTGCGCTGTTCCCCACCGCCGCCCTGCCTCCGATGGAGGAGCCTCCGGCGGAAACGACTCCGGTGGAGACGGAAGCGGCCCCGAAGACGGAGGAGGAGACAAGGGGCCGGAAACGCTTCCGCATGAGTTCCCGTCCGGAGAGTCCGGTGGCCGCTCCAAGGCCGTCCCCTTGAAATCGCGAAAAAAAGTTTGTCGTACCGGGAATTCTCCGTAGCATCCTGGGAAGGCACCCTCCCGACCACCCCACTCCACCCTGTAAAGCATGAAAGGCACCGCCCTCGTCCTCTCCCTGTCCCTCCTTCTCTGCACCGCCTCCCAAGCTGGATGGAGGTGGAACAAGGAGGCCTACCAAAGCGCGAAATCCTCGGCCATCGAGCAGCGGGTCACCAGCCCGAGCTACTGCTTCGACGCCGGGTTCGAATTCAGTGGCTTCTATTCGGGGCTGTGGCCCGAGGGCAACATTCTCGACGACGCCCATGGCGGAGGCATCGCCCTCGCCTACTTCTTCGGCCACAATCTGGGCATCGAGGGCAGCTATCATTTCCACGGTGCCGGCGGCCCCGCGGGCCGGAACATGCAGGTGGGCAAGCTCAACTTGGTCTATCGCATCCCCCTCGGAGGGGAATGCTGCAGCACCATCGCCCCCTACTTCTTCGGCGGTGGCGGGGTGGCGGCGGGCAATGGCTCGGACCTGCTCTGGAACGTCGGTGCCGGTATCGATTTCCGTTTCGAGTCCTGGGGTTGCGTCGGCCTCTTCAGCGACATCTCCTACAATTGGGTCGAGGACGGAGTCCAGCCCGACTTCACCATGCTGCGCGCCGGGTTCCGGGTTCCCTTCTGATTGTCATCAGGCGTAGGACACAGGATTTGCAAAACCCGGCGCGTCCCTGTTCGCGCCGGGTTTTTTTGTGTTCGGAGGGGAGGCACCTGTTTCCTCGAAGGCATCCTGAAGCCGTGCCATCCTTCCCTTCTCTGAAAGAACCGGTCAAGCGCCGAATGACGATATTTCTTCAATTATGCATGGCTGGGATTTTGGATTGACATAGTTCGCTCTCGCGCCCGGCGAGAGCCGAGCGTAGCGAGTCAGCCTGCCGCCCCGGCGGCAGCCCGAAGGGGAAGCAATGGGCCTTGCCCGGGCTCGTCGGAGCCGGGCGCGTCGCCGTGTCGGGTTCTGTCAGAGCAAGGCGCATCGACCAGTCTTCTCTCGGGTGCTCCGGTTTCTCCGGACTTGTCCCACTGTAACTTGTCAGGTCCCCGGCCCCCTAATCTGACCCAAGGCTCGGCGGTGGCGTCAGCCGCCGCCAGCCAGTGAACCAACAGGGCGGCCGGGGTTTTCGCTCGCTTTGGGCGGAAAAGGCTCGAAAGGGCGCTGCTCCTTGAGCAGGTGGAAGACGATGGTCGCCATGCGCGAGGCCACGATGGTGATGGCGGTGTTGGCCCCCTTGCCCCGGTCGCGCGCCCTGCGGTAGATGCCCCCGAAGTAGGCGTCGCAGCCCACCGCCACCCACGCCGCCTCGACGAAGGCCCACTTCAGCCACTTGTTGCACAAGCGGATCATCTTGCCGTGGTAGGTCTTGCCGCCGCTGCTGGAGGTTGTCGGGGCCAGCCCCGCGTAGCCAAGCAGCTTCTTGGCGCTGGGGAAACGGGCGATGCCGTCGATCTCGCTGAGGATCACCGCGCCGGTGATGGGGCCGATCCCGGGGACGCTCAGGACGAGGCCGTAGTCGCCGCCGCCGTCGAACTCCCCTGCGAGGGCCTTCTCGTCCTCCTTGACGCGGGCCTCCAGCTCCTTGAGCAGGTCGAGATCCTGCTGGAGCATGAACTGGCGGTGCGGCTGGTCGAGGCGCAGCTTGCGCAACGCCTCCATGCCCTTCCTGCCGAAGAGGTCGCTGACTTGCGGCATCTCCAGGTTGCGCTGCGTGCCCAGCAGCACATGCACCCGGTTGCGGATGGCGGTGCGCTGCCGCACGAAGAAGCAGCGCTGGCGCAGCAGCTCCTTGAGGTGGCGGGCCTTGGCGGAGGAGGCGTGCGACTCGGCGATGAGGTCGCCCCGGTGGAGGACGGCCAGCCAGCGGGCGTCGATCTTGTCGGTCTTGATCTTGGCCTCGGCGATGACGCGCGTTTTGCAGGGGTTGGCGAGGGTCACGTCGGCGACCGCCTCGACCTCATGGAGGAGGTCGCAGAGGTAGCCCCAGTTCATCGAGGACTCGAAGACGGCCCGGACGCTCCCCTTCGGAAAGCACGAGAAGAAGCCTGCGAAGCCGCCGAGGCTGTTGGGTTCGACGCGGCCCTTCTTCACGGTCGCGCCGTCCGCGTCCATGACGTGGATGACGCTGTAGCGCTTGTGGTAGTCGATGCCTGCGAATAACATGGGCGTGGAGCTGGATTGGGTGTTGGTTTTCATCGACTCGAGGGTAACTCGCCCCTCGACGCCCGATCCAGCTCTCTTTCATGTTATCTGACCCCTTTTCCCGTTTCCCGGAGCACCTGCGGAGGCCGGAGGCGTGGCACGATGCGAGGAGGCGAGCGGAGCGAGGGCCGGGGAGGCGGACTGCCGCAGCGACGAAGGAGCGCAGGCACCCCGCAGCATGGTGCCATGCCGGAGGCCGAAGCGTCCCTGCCCCCGCCTGCGGCGGCTGGCTTTGTTGATGGCGCGTGATCCGCTGTGGATCGTCCGACCCTTCGCCAGCCACCCTCATAAACGGGACAAGCGGAGGCGGGGGCGGGCACCCTCAAAAAACAACACGCCGCAAGGCGCTGGTAGCGGCGCCGCACGCCCACACACGCCGCAGCGAAAGGAGGGAGGAGCGGACGGAGGACACAAGGGAGGAACGACCGCAGAGCGACGAAGGAGCGTTGGCCGGAGAGGACGCGACGACCGCCGCCAACACAACGAAGGGAGCGGCTGGAGGCCGCAACGATGTGGCGAAGCGCAGCGAGCCGCTGAGTGAAGGCCGGAAGCCCAGCGACCGCCTACCGAACCACCCCCGCGCGAGGCCTGGCGCGACCCGTGCGAGGTGCCCGTTTTCCACAACCGGCGAAGCCGCAAACGGCACCTCATCAGCACGGGGCGTGACAGGCCGGTCGTTTGCTCCCCGACCCGGGTGGCCGACGATCCGCGCCAGCCGGGGGACGAGCGAGGGGGGATCGGGGATCGCCGTTATTTGATATTTGCAGCCTGACCCCGTCTCCCGGTCTGGAAGACGGCCAAGAACCAACTGCGATAGGGCTCGTTCGGCAAGGGTCGCGTCAGCACGCGGCACTTGAAGCTCAAAGGCGGTCCCTGCCGCGGGGGGCCGGACGCGCGCGCGAAGCGCGGGCGCCGGAACCCCGGGGGAGGTCGCTTGAAGGCATGGTGTGTACACGAACGACGGCCGCACGCAGGGGGACGGGGGCAAAGGAGAGCTTCGCTGGAGCCAAGGGGGCAGACCCCGGAACTGCGCCTTGCCCCGCTTGGGCGGCTGTCAAATTTGAAATTGGTTCCCTGACCCTGTTGCCCGTCTCCCGTCTCCCGCATGAGCCTACGTGAAGAACCAGTCGCCCTCCGGATTGATCGCTCCGGCGAATCGAAAATTCGTGAATTTGTTCGATTCGACCAAATCTTTGAGCCGCTGGGTGCAATATCTGTAGCGGGTGTTCACGGTGGAAATGTAGAACAGGTCCGCCCCCTGCCACTGCGAGAAATCGAACTTCCACAGGCAAGCGCCCGCCTTCTTGGACAGGTCGTAGAACCCCGTATCGGGGTCGATCCGATAGGGTTCGACAAGGCCCACGTCGATCGCGTCCGTATCGATGTAGCCATCCTCCGTCTTGGGATAATGCTCCAGATCGCCCGGCACCGCAGGAATGCCCGTGAGCGCATGCGCCCAGTGGTAATGTGGGTCGGGCAGTCGTTGCAGCACTTTGGAATCCACATTTCGCAGCTTCTGAGGATGGAATCCAACCCCCGCCAGCCCTGTTTCTCGGAATGCCTTCACCAAACGCTCGGACCAGAGCATGCAATCAAGGGAATACAACAAGTCCGGCCACCGTCTCCCCGGCTCCCATACGTCAATCTCATAGCTGCCTGGAATGATGCTCTTCACTATTCGATCTCCATTTACTATATCGCCTCTGCGTTCCCCTCTCAATCCGGCGTTCGGCGAGTAGTTTTTTGGTCCAATATGATAGAATTTCATCATTTAAAACTGAAGTCTTTAAGTTGTCCGTTCTTAACTGGAATCCGATATATTTTTCCGGATCTGATCTCAGTGAGTTTATCCAGAATCTGCGTTGCCGTTGCATTTTCGGTTGCTTGGAAGAAATCATCCCAAACCTTATTGAAAGCCCCGCCATGAGCGATGTCCTTTCCGTTGTGCCACAGGTCGTGCGTCGCCTTGTCCACCACACGGCCAAAAGCAGGGTCGTTCGGGTCCAATCCTGCCAATAAGAAGTTCTCGTGGAATCGCTTGGCGATTGGCAAATCATGATGGGCGATCGAGTTCGGGAAATTCTCCACTCCCAGAGATTTCCTCATGAAAGAGCGAGACGATGAGTTTGAAACGAAGAAGAACCCGTTCCTGACGAGCAATCTCATCACCTCCCGGCTGATCTGCCCGCTTTCGAGCAACGGACGCAAGACCTTCATCGCCTCCAGGCGGGAGGCCGCGGCGCTGTCCGCGCTCTTTGCGACCGCTCGCGCCGCCGCGAAGGCCTCCAGCACCTCGTCCGGAAGCTCGATGATCTCGCCGGTGGTGCCGCTTAGCTTCAAGCCGACTCCTTTCTTGATCACCACGGCCGCGACGAAGGGGATGACCATCGCCGCGCTCTGGATGGCGGCCTGCTTGTGCTTGCCGTCCTGGATGCTGCCGACGATCTCGGGGACCGTGAGAATCCAGTCCCCCGCCTCGTTGAGGCTGATTCCGATCTGGGCGGCGGTCGCCACATAGTCCAGGGCGACGGCCATGCGGGCGAAGATGGCCTGATAATTGGCAATCCCGGTGTCGTCGTATTCCACATTGGCATAGTCCGTCCTCCAAGCCTCCCCTTTCACCTCCAGCAGCGCGGTGGCGAGGGCTTGGGCGGCGTGCGCGGCGGACGGGAAGTCGTCGTCGATCTGGATGGTCAGGGGGGTGCCGTTGTCGATGTTGCTTTCCAGCTTCGAGTTGAGGATGCGGTGCCCCCCCGACCAGAACCACAGGCTGGCAAGCTCCACTTTGAATTTGTCCGCCCCCAGCGCTTCATAGGCTTCCAGCAGGGCCATCAGCCTGCCATCCGCCATCTCGTCCAGCACGGCGAGCCATAGCATCACCTCGGCCAAATCGTAATCTTCGCTGGAGGCACCGCTGCCAGCCCCCGATGCCGATGCATGCGGGCCGTCCTCTTCGAGAATGGGGGCTTCGGAGAGGGGCGTGACGTCTCCGCTTGGATCTTTCAAACCCACTTTGAACCCGCCTGCCTGGAACGCTCCGGTCGGCAGCAGGTCGCCTTGGCGCTCCTCCACTGCGGCAAAGACCCGGGGCTGGTTGTTCTGGGCCAGGAACAGGGAAGCCATGCCGCTTGGCGGGGGGCTCCCGACATTGAAGTTGTCGCTACGGATCACGGATGCCTCCTGACCGCCCGCATGGATGGAAAACGGAGCGTCGGGCTGAGTCAGCATCTCGGCGATGAATTCAGGAACCTTGATGCGCACCACGAAAGGGGTGAGGGAACCCGTGTGCTGCCTGGCCGAATGCTGGACGGAGTCCACGACAAGCTGGGCCGGCTGGGCCGCTGGATTTGCGTCGAACAAGTATCTGAACGATGAGGGGCTGAATATCTTCGTGTCCGCTCCCGTTTCCGTCCAGAATCCCGATATGCGGGCAAGCGCCCCGGAGGCCATCGTGATCTCGGCGGTGGCTTGGATGACGTCGGCCAGCGCTGCGTCGAACGTTGGAGCGGTATCGAACTCAACGGACGTTTGCAAGGTTTCCGACCCGCCTGAGAATACGAGCGCCGACGGCGACGTGGGAGGCTCGCTCAGAGAGACGCTCGGTGTGCCGCTTTGCGTCAGTGAAATGGTGTCTTCGTTGGTGTCGGAAAGTGTGCCGCTGAATGCGATGGTGACAGGAACATAGTCGGGGTAGGCCTCGGGCGGCTGGTTGCCTGATAGCGGAGTCTGACCGCCAAACGGCAGGCCGGACTTTCGGACGACGACGGTTGCCTGATCCCAGCCGACCTCGTTCGCTGAATTGGCGGTGGTGTGAACCCTGACCACGTGGGGACCGGCCCGCACTGCCGGAATGGATATCGTGCGAGTGAAACTGGATTGGCTCGCATTGGGTTGCCACACCGCGACGGTGCCGCCGCCGTCTCCCGTCAGCGGAACGGTTTCGAGCACCTCGCCATCGAAAAGAATCTTGGCGGACTGAGGGCCGCTTCCCTGAAGCAAGCCAGCGAAGGGATCCGTTACGGTCCCTGACACGGTGAATTGCAATCCACCTGTTCCGATGAGCTGGACATTTTCGACCTGGATATTGACGTCGGGAGTTGGCCTGGACTCTGGAACGACTCCGCCGAGGTTTTCGAATGCTCCAGTGGCTGGATTCCGGCTGATAAAGTCTATCTCCACGGGCAGGAGGCGCACCGAGGTCTCGTATCCCTCCCTGATCCCCGCCGAGAGCATCCCGGCGGGATTCGGGGCCCAGTTGTCCTCGCTGGACTTCGCCGCCCCCGCCGGGATCTCCAAGGTCACGATCTCGACGCTGTCGGTGACCGTCTCGGCAGAGGGCGCCCCCTCGCCGGGCAGCGGATGCCTGTGCGAGACCTTCAGGAAGGTGCGCTTCACCGGCTCCACCACGTTCAGATAGGGGCCGGACGGGGAGGCCCGCCTCACCAGCCTCGCCTCCACGAGAGTCCCCGAGCCGCCGCCAGGCTGGTCCTCGCCCAAGTACGGATGGGCGGCGAAGCGGGACACGGGCGATAATTCCGAAGCCATGTAGGTTTCCCATTCCGTGCGCGAGGGGATGCGATGGAACTGCCCCGCCCGTTCCCGAGCCCCTTGGAAGGTGGCGAACTCCCCTTCCTCCACGAGGCGCTCCCCCCCGACCATCCAAACCGCCGACGCGCTGTACTTCTTCTCCCCATTCTCCTCCCCCTCGGGGGGAGGTGGGCCGGAGGAGGAGGTGACGACCCATTCCAAGCTCTGCTCCCCGTCGATGCCGATCACCACCCGCCATTCGCCGCTTGAGCCGCCTATTCCCACCGCCTCCCAGTCCCGGCCGTAGCCGCGGCTCATATACCGGTGCTCCAGATAGAGCTGGCCGCCGAGGTCGCCGTTGCCGGCCCCGGTGTCGGGGGTCGTCCCCGAGCCGGGTCCCGCGCCGGGGCCGGAGCCCCCGCCGGGCAGCGGCGCGCGGGGCAGGGGGGTGCTCGCGACACCTCCCCCTCCACCGGGGCCGGGTTCCCCGGGCAGCATGGTCGGAGCCGCGCCGCCCGCGGAGAGCGTGGCCGTGCGACCGAGGACGGCGGGGGCGTCTCCGGGGGGCGCCACGCCCCCCTCCGCCGGGGGCAGGTGCGGGTCGAGGGGATCGAGCGGGTCGCTGCCTTGCGCGACCTCCACCCCGTCGGAATACCCGTCCCCGTCGGTGTCCGCCCGCCAAGGGTCGGTCCCGGCGAGGTGTTCGGCGAGGTTGTCGAGCCCGTCCCCGTCGGGGTCCAGCGCGGCGTCGGCGGCGAGGTCGGGGTGCAGCCAATGCTCGTATTCCCAGCCGTCCGGGATGCCGTCGCCGTCGGTGTCGGGGGCGGCCGGGTCGGTGTGGACCCACCACCAGGTCGAGCGGCCCCCGGCGTCGGTCGAGACCCCGACCCACCAGCGCCGCTCCGCGTCGTAGTGGCATTCCCAAGTCGGGTCGTCCGACCCGGCCCGCACGAGATGGCCGAGGGCGTTCACGGTCCATCCGTCGTTGTACTGGGGGGCGCCGTCGGCGCCTAGGGTGCCGTAGCGCTCCATCCGCTCGTAGGTCGACGCGGGGGCGGCGTTGCCGAAGGTGTCCAAGGAGAGGACTTCGCGCTGCCAGGCCTCCATGCCGACGGTGGAGATGGGGTTGCCGTCGGCGTCGTAGTCCGAAGTGAGTCCGATGAACGGGGAGAGCAGCGTCCAAGGCCCGTAGATCGCGTCGGGCTCCTCCCCGCCGTCGGAGCGCTCGAAGGCGTGGTAGATGACCAGCCCGGCGGTTTCCCAAGCGTCGGGAAGGCCGTCCCCGTCCACGTCGGCTGGGTCGGTGGGGTCGGAATCCGGACCTGAGCCTGGATTGGAATCCGTGCCCGTGCCTGAACCGGGATCTGGATCGGGATCTGGATCGGCACCCTCGCCTGAGCCTGAGCCTGGATCGGCACCTGCGCCAGGATGAGGGGCTGGACCAGGCTCCCCTAAGTTGTCAGGGTCATCGGGATCGAGGGGGTCGCTGCCCTGCAATATCTCCATCTTGTCCTCGATTCCGTCGGCGTCGGTGTCGGGATGCCATGGGCTGGTGCCGAGGAGGTATTCCTCGCCGCGGGTGAGGCCGTCCCCGTCCGCATCCGCGAGACCGTCGGCGGAGGACACCGGGTTCAACCCGATGGCCACTTCATACCCGTCGGGGAGCAGGTCGCCGTCGGTGTCCGGGTTCAGAGGGTCGGGATAGACCATCTCCGGGTAGTTGAAATAGCTATAGAAATCGAAGGGCTCGTATTCCCCGGTGGTCTCGTTGTAGTAGTATTCGGTGTGGGAGTAGGATTGGTGCTCGATCCAGACCTCGATCCCCTGGGTCTCGGTGTCGTCGCTCAAGCCGTCCCCGTCCGTGTCCCCGTTCGTGCTCGGAGCTCCGCTCCCGCCCGTGCCGTAGCTGTTGGAGGAGGGGTCCAGGGGATTGTAGCCGAGGGAGACCTCCGTGCCGTCGGACTCCCCGTCGCCGTCGGTGTCCCAGTTGTAGGGGTCGGTGAAATAGACCCAGAGCTCGTCGTCGTCGCTCAAGCCGTCGGCGTCGGCGTCGTAGGGGCCGGTGGTCCCTCCTCCTCCGGTGCCGTAGCTGTTGGAGGAGGGGTCCAGGGGATTGTAGCCGTAGCAGAGCTCCCACCAGTCCGACTCCCCGTCGCCGTCGGTGTCCCAGTTGTAGGGGTCGGTGAAATAGACCCAGAGCTCGTCGCCGTCGCTCAAGCCGTCGGCGTCCGAATCCGAGTATCCCGAGCCGAGCCACGCCCCGGTGTCGTCGTCGTAGCCGTCGCCGTCCAGATCGGCGGCCCGGCCGACGAAGGCCATCCACGCCGCGAGCAGGATCAGCGAAACGAAGCAGCGGAGGAGCGATCTCCCCGAAGCTTGGAAGCGGAACCAGTCGAGCGGATTCATGGCGGCTCGGGGGAGAATGTCAGATCGCCCGCCAAGCGACAAGCTTTTTCGAAGAATTTTTTCTTTTTTCATACGGGACCTTGCTCCCGGATTGGCAGAGTCCGGCACGTCCCTGTTCGCGCCGGGTTTTTTTGTGTTCAGAGGGGCGGGTTTCGGCCATCGTGATCCGCCTATGAAGATCGGTCCACTGCCTGTCGTCTGCTTTCTCCTGTCGCTCCACCATGCCGCTTCCGCCGCGGAGGGGGAGGGAGCGCCCCCCGCCGCCGTCGCCGGCTCCGACCAAGCCTTGGAGGTGATCCGCAGCTTCTCCGGACGGGGAGCGCTCGCGGACGGCTCCTCGCCCACGCCCGCGCAGGAGGCCATGAAGACCTTCAAACTGCGCGAGGGCTTCGAACTGGAGCTCGTCGCCGCCGAGCCCGCCGTCGAGCAGCCCCTCTCCCTCGCTTGGGACGCGAAAGGCCGACTTTGGGCGGTGCTCTACCGGCAATACCAGTTCCCCGCCGGGCTCAAGATCGTGGAGTACGACAACCACCTCCGCGCCCGCTTCGACAAGACACCCCTGCCGCCGCCGCACGGGGACAGGGGAGAGGACATCATCCGCGTGTTCGAGGACGCCGACGGGGACGGGATTTACGAATCGCACCGGGACGCCATCACCGGGCTGAACATCGCCACCTCCGTCGCCGTCGGGGCGGGCGGCATCTGGGTGGCGAACGCCCCCTACCTGCTCTTCTACCCCGACGCGGACGGGGACGGCTCGCCCGACTCCGACCCGGTCGTGAAGCTCTCCGGCTTCGGGCTGGAGGACACCCATGCCGTGATGAACAGCCTCGTCTGGGGTCCCGACGGCTGGCTCTACGGGGCCAACGGCAGCACCACGACGGGCAAGGTGATCGATCCCGCCACCGGGCGGACGGTGGAGTGGCAGGGGCAGATGGTCTGGCGCTTCCATCCGAAGACGGAGCGCTTCGAGATCCATGCCGAGGGCGGGGGCAACACCTTCAGCCTTGAGATCGACGCGGCGGGGCAGGTCTTCTCCGGCACGAACGGGGGCAAGACCCGCGGCATGTTCTACCCGCAGGGCAGCTACGGCACGAAATCCTGGGGCAAGCACGGGCCGCTCACCAATCCCTACGCCTTCGGCTACTTCGAGCACATGAAGGGCGAGGGCGACGAGCGGCGCTTCCCCCAGACCTTCGCGATCTACGAGGCCGACCTCTTCGGCGAGGAGCTGGCCGGACGCGTCGTCTCGGCGAACGCCCTCCACAACCTCGTCTGGGCCAGCCGTCTCGAACGCGACGGATCGACCTACCGCACCGTGGACGAGGAGAACCCGGTCGAGTCCCCGGACCGCTGGTTCCGGCCCGTCTACGCGGGCCTCGGTCCCGACGGGGCGGTCTATTTCGCCGACTGGTACGACAGCCGTCTCAGCCACGTTCGCCCCGTGGACGACTGGCACAAGGCGAGCGGGCGCCTCTACCGCCTCCAGCCGACGGGCAAGCGCCCGAGCTACCGCGAGGGCGACCTCAGCCAGCGTCCCGCCGACGAATTGATCGGCCTCTTCACCCACCCGAACCGGGTCGTGCGCCGCCGCGCCATGCTCGAACTCGGCTGGCGCGGGGACCGCTCCGTGAACAGCGCCCTCGTCGCCCTCGTCGATGAAGCGTCCGGACAGGCCTCGCTGGAGGCGCTTTGGGCCTTGAATTTGCTCGACGGCCTCAGCGACGAGCTGGCCACCAAATGGCTCACCCATCCGCAGCCGGAGCTTCGGCGATGGATCGTGCGTCTCGTCGGCGACCGACGCGAGGCTTCCGGCGGCTTGGCCACGGCTTTGGCGGACCTCGCCCTCGGCGAAAGCGACGTGCAGGTGCGGGTGCAGCTCGCCGCCAGCGCGAAACGGCTGCCTTCCACCACGGCCTTGGGCATCCTCGACGGACTCGTCCGGCATGGGGAGGATCTCGACGATCCCCATCAGCCCCTCATGATCTGGTGGGCGCTGGAGGCCCATGCCGAGACGGACCGTGCCGGGATCGAGGCTTGGCTGGCGAAGGCGGAGACTTGGGGCCACGCCCTCGTCCGCGAAGTCCTCCTCGAACGGCTCATGAAACGCTACGCCATCGCTGGCGGAGCCGAAAACTACGCCAGCGCTTCTCTCCTCCTCGAAAAAGCCCCTGACGAGGCCGCGAAGACGAAGCTGCTTGAGGCCCTCCAGTCGGCCTTCGAGGGCGTCACCCTGCCCTCCCTGCCCGAGCCGCTCTCCCGCGCCTTGCAGGACTACTCCCGCTCCCTCGGCGACAGCGGGCTGGTCCTGCGGCTCCGCAGCGGCGAGGCCGGGGCGCTCGATGAGGCGAAGAAAGCGGTGCTCGATCCCAAGCTTCCCACCGGGGTCCGCACCGAACTCGTCCGCCAGCTCGGGGAGAGCGGCGACCGGGGTGCCATCGACCCGCTGCTGCGCATCCTTTCGCTGAACCAGGAATACGCCTTGAAACGCGTCGCCCTCCAGACTCTCGCTCGTTTCGACGACGAGACCGTGGCCAAGGGCATCCTCGGCCGCCATGGCTCGACCCTGCCCGCCGAGCACGGCGTGCGCTCCACCGCGGAGCGGGTCCTGGCCGGACGCCTCCCTTGGGCGCGGCTGATGATGGACGCGGTGGACAAAGCGGTCATCAAATCCCGCGATGTCGGGGCCGATGTCGTGCAACTCATGCTTGAGCATCGCGACGCGGAGCTGAACGCCCGCATCCAGAAGCACTGGCCCGGTATCGTCGCCGGATCCGGCGGGATCGACCTCGCCGCCGAGAGCGCCCGCATCAAGCAAACTCTCGCAGGCGGGGCGGGGGAGACAGAGGCCGGGAAGGCGATCTTCGCGGTCCGCTGCGCCAACTGCCACCAACTCTTCGGCGAAGGCTTGACCATCGGCCCCGACCTGACCGGGTACGAGCGGCAGAACCTCGATTTCTGGATTCCCTCCATCGTCAATCCCAGCCTTGAGTTGCGCGAGGGCTACGGCAACTACGTCGCCTCGATGAAGGACGGGAGAAAGCTGGTCGGGGTGATGGCCGCCCAGGATCCCCGCACCGTGACCCTCAAGGATCTCGCCGGGCAAGTCTCCATCCTCGACCGCGCCGGGATCGAGACCCTCGAAGCCTCGCCCATCTCCCTGATGCCGCCGGGTTTGCTCGCTGGATTGAGTGACAAGGAGTTGCGGGATCTTTTCGCGTATTTGATGAAGGAGTGACGGGATCGGGTGGGGCGTGGAGGCCTTTGGCGAAGCCCAAGGAGGGCCGAGACTCCTTGGATTCCCGGCTGCGACCGCCCCTCTCCAAGACGCAAGTTTCCTGAGAGTAGCAGTTGAACATTGCGCCTTGGCGTGTTTGGATAGGACGATGTCGACAGGCCCCACCCCCGAAGTCAAGCCGCTGAAGCATGCGGAGGATCTCGATCTCGTGGATCGGGCGCTCGCGGGCGATCCCGTCGCGGTGCGCGAGTTCCAGGACACCTACAAGCCCCTGCTGGAGCGCGTCCTCACCTCAAGGGGGGCCAATCCCGTCCATGCCGAGGATCTCGTCGCGGACGTCGTCGCGGAATGCTTCGGAGCCGGGAAGAACGGGCAGACCCGCCCGCTGTTGGAGAAATTCGAGGGGCGCGCCTCGCTCTCGACTTTCATGATCCGGACGACTTGGAACCGGTGGCTGGATCTGAAACGGCGCGACAAATTTCGCGGGGAACTGCCCGTCCACGACGAGGACGAGGAGCGAGGAGGGGACCAGTTCGACCGTCTCGCGGGGGAGGACTCGGAGGAGGGATTCCTCGACGCCGACCTCTCCGAGCTGATGGGGCGGGCGATCCGCGAAGCCTTCGATTCGCTGGGGCCGGACGTGCTCCTGATGTTGAAGCTCTCCTATCTCCACGGGGTCAGCCAAGCGAGCATCGCGAGGATGTGGCAATGCGACCAGACCCGCGTCAGCCGCACCATCACCACCGCCCGCCAGCAAGTCGCGAAAGTCACGATGCAGCGAATCCGCGAGGCGGACGAGGGGCTGCGGCTGGAATGGGAGGATTTCCAGAAGCTCTGCGCGGCGGGCCTCGATCTTTGATCTCCTCGGTGGAGGGGGCAAGGAGTTCGGCATTCTTGTCGGTCGGTGGATTTTCCGTCGGTCAAGCCGGGTGTTGGCCGACAGGAATGTCGGCCCTCCTTGGATGCTTGGGCCAAGAGGGGTATTTCTCGTTCGGGAATGATTTTTCAGGTTGATTGACTATTGATAATTACGAAATTTCTAGTAAACTCCTTTAAATTTCAATTTCCCCAATGATTCGTGTGCCTTTCTTCTCATCCTCCCGGAGCAAGTTTCATCTGGAATACGGCGGGGCCGAATGGAAGGGGGAGATGCCCGCTGTCGGCTCCACGGCTCCGGAGGACCGCATCGAAGCTCGCCTCTCCTCCTTGGAGCACCGACTCGTCTCCCACGCCGAGGAGTTGAAGATTCAAGTCTCCGAGAGGATGATGCGCATCCAGAGCAGGGTCGAGGGAGCGTTGCGTCCGTTCCAGTCCGAATCGGAGCCGAACGGGGGCGGTGCCGACAACGTCATCGAGTTTGGCGGCGTTTCCGACCATCAGCTCCGCGCCCGCAACGCGCATGCCGCGATGCGGGAGCTGAACGAAACCCTCCGCTTCGCCCAAGAGCACCTTGAGGCGATCTCGGGGAGCATCGAGCGGATGCGGAGGTCGGCGGCAGCGGGGAGGTGAGCGTGAGAGGAGCGCGGGCACTCTTGCCCGCAGGAGTAGAGTAAAGCGCGGACAGGAGTGTCCGCGCTCCCTTTTCCCGGATCACTTCTTGTTCGCCTCGGCCGCTTTCTTGATCTGGTCGAGGGCGGCCTTGGTCTCGGCGGCAACGGCGGTGGCTTTCTCCGCACTGGCCTTGAGGGCTTCGGCGCGCTTCGTCGCCTCTTCGACCGCCTTGATCGCCGTGTCGAAATCAGCCTTGGCTTGGACGGCGCGTTTGGCCGCTTCAGTGGCGGCGGCTTCCACCTCGGTCACGGCCTTTTGGAACATGGGATCAAGGCCGGGTGCCGGAGCCGGAGCCGGGGCGGGAGCCGGAGCTGCGGGTGCGGGAGGTTTGGCAGGAGCAGGGGGGGCGGGAGCCGCCGGAGCAGGTGCCGCAGCGGGCTTCGCAGGAGCAGGAGCAGCTGCTGGCTTCGCGGGAGCTGGGGCTGGAGCCGCCGGGGCAGGTGCCGGAGCCGCCGGAGCAGCAGGTTTCGCTGGGGCAGGAGCAGCGGCGGGCTTCGCAGGAGCCGGAGCTGGGGCCGCCGGAGCAGCGGCGGGCTTCGCGGGTGCCGGGGCTGCGGCGGCGGCAGGGGCGGCGGTGGTGTTCGCGGCGAGGACGGCGGGTTGGGCTTGGGGCTCTTTCCAGCCGGTGTTGATGTCGATACCGGGAATGGCGGCGGCGAGTTTCGCCGCGCCGGCGTCGGTCGCCTTGCTCTGCCAGAGGAAGAGCTTCTTGAGATTCTTCAATCCGGCCAGCTTCGCAAGCCCGGCGTCGGTCACTTGGGTGCCGTAGAGATTGAGGTATTCGAGATGGGCGAGGCCCTTCAGCGAGTCGATCCCGGCGTCGCCGATCTGGGTGTTCTCCAGATGCAGGCGGGTGAGGTTCGGCATCCCGGCGAGATGGGCGAGGCCCGCGTCCGTCACTTGGGTGCGGGCGAGGTCCACCCATTTGATTTGCGCGGCGATGGGCTTCAGTTCGGCGAGCTTTTCGTCGGTGAACTCCTTGCTCACGTTCAGGGCGCTGAAACGGAGCTCGGGCGTGTCCTGCGCGATGGGCATGAGCGAGGCCCCGGCCTTCTCGACGCGTCCGATGGTCTCGGCGACGAGCTTCTGCATGGCGGGATCGACCTTGGGTGCGTCGGCCTTGGCCACGGCGCTTTCTTTCGGTTTGGGCAGGTTCGCGAGGACGTGGTTGACGGCGGCGAGGGTCTTCTCGTCGGGCTTGAACTCGGCCACGGTGCCGCTGGCCTTGGCTCCGCTCGTGATCCAGAAGGCGATCAGGGCGGTCTCCTGCTCGGTGAGCTGCTCCTTGTCCTCCGGCGGCATGTGCTCGTCGTCGCTGATCGGCAGGTAGACGCGCTGGATCAGGGGGCTTTCGTCGATTTTCCCGGCCACGACGGAGGGGCCTTCGTTGCCGCCTTTGAGGATGGCTTCCAACGAAATGACGTTCAGTTTGCCCTTCGGCTTCTCGGCTCCGTGGCATCCGCCGCATTTCGCGTCGAGGACGGGGGCGACGAGATCCTGGTAGAGCTGGCTCTTGGTCGCGTCGGCGGCGGAAAGGGAGGCGGTCGCGAGGGTTGCGACCGAAAAGAGACCGGGGAGGAGGATGCGCTTCATGGAAAACGGAGAACTTTTTAAAAATTCTCCAAAGGGTAGCCCGAAAGGGGAGGCGAAATCAAGTCGGAATGGGGTAGGTGATCGCGGCGGAAAAGGCGCGTGAACCGGGGCGGGGATGCCCTTTCCATCCCGTCGATGGAAGCGGTCGTGATGGAAGCTCTCGGGGAGGACGGGTTCGCTCGTCTCGTCGCCGCCTTCTACCGTCGCGTCCGGACGGACGATCTGATCGGCCCGATGTATCCACCGGACGACTGGAAGGGGGCGGAGCGACGCCTCGCCGATTTTCTGATCTTCCGCTTCGGCGGCTCCCAGCGCTATCTTCTGGAGCGAGGGCATCCGCGCCTCCGCATGAGGCACGCCCCCTTCTCCATCGGCGAGGCCGAGCGCGACCGCTGGCTCGCGCTGATGGAGGCGGCCATGGACGAGACGGGTCTGGCAGGGGAGGCTCGGGAGCATCTCGGGGCTTTCTTCGCCCAAGTCGCCGATTTCATGCGCAATCGCGAGGGTTGAATCCAAGGCGCGACGGTGGCAGGGTTCCCGGCGATGAAAACGTCCCGTCTCCTCCCTTTCGCCCTCGCCGCCGCCTTCGCGGCCTCCGTCTCCGCCCAGGAGAAAAAGACCGTGGTTCAATCGACCCATTACCCTCTCCACTATTTCGCGCAGCGTCTCGCGACCGGGGATTTCGAGTTGAACTACCTCGTTGATCCCGAGGTCGATCCCGCTTTTTGGAAGCCGGGCAAAACGGCGGTCACTGCCTTCCAGAAGGCCGATCTCGTCCTGAAGAACGGGGCCGACTACGAGAAGTGGATGAGGCGCGTCTCGCTGCGCACCGCCACGCAGGTGGACACCTCGAAGGGCTTCGCGAAGAGCTTCATCAAGACGGCGGGCAAGGAGCACAGCCATGGCGACGGCACGGTCCACTCCCATGCGGGCACCGCCTTCACCACATGGATCGACTTCTCCCAGGCGGCGAAGCAGGCCGAGACCGTCGCGGCGCGTTTCAAGCAGGCGCAGCCCGGCGCGGCGGCGAAGATCGACGAGAATCTGGAATCGCTCCTCGCCGACCTCGCCTCGCTCGACGGCAGGATGAAGGCCTTCGGGAAAGCCTGGGGCGACAAGCCTCTCGTCGCCTCGCATCCGATCTACCAATACTTCGCCCGCGCCTACGGACTGAAGATCGAGTCGCTGGAATGGGAGCCGGAGATGGAGATGAAGGATTCCGACCTCGCCGATTTGAAGAAACTCCTCGCCACCCATCAAGCGGAATGGATGATCTGGGAGGACGAACCCAGCGCGGAGAATGTCGCCGCTATTGCCGCTCTCGGAGTGAAAAGCGTCGTTTTCTCCCCCTGCGCCAACACACCCGAGACCGGCGATTGGCTGGCCGTGATGAAGGCGAACTTGGAGAGGATCGAGGCGTTGGTGGCGGAGGGGAATTGACGACTTACGCGATGGCGCGGGTGCGAGGGAGCCTCGGTTGTTGCTAGAGTCCGTCCATGGACTTCACCCGCCGCCGCTGGATCGGCACCTCGCTCGCTGCCGGGGCTTCGCTGCCTTTCGTTCCCTCCTCCCTCGCCGGAGGCTCGCTCCGCATCGCGACCTTCCACTACGATGTCACCCCTCCCGTCGGCCATCCGCTTTGCGGAGGCTGGATCACTCCGGCGAAATCGGTCGCCGATCCGCTTGAGGCCATCGGATTCGTGATCCTCGGGTCGGGGGAGCCCATCGTGGTCTGCGCCGTCGATTGGACGGGCCTGCTGAACGAGGCGCACATCCAATGGCGGGCCGCTCTCGCCGAAGCCGCTGGGACGACGCCGGACCGTGTCGCCGTGCAATGCGTCCACCAGCACGACGCACCCTTCGTCTGCCTCGACAGCGAAGCCCTCGTCGCGGAGCAGAATGCGGGACTGAGCTTGATCGATCTCGGCTTTTTCCAGGAATGCCTCGCGCGGGGCAAGGCCGCGGTGAAGGAAGCCCTGACCCAGGCAAGGCCGCTCACCCACGTCGCCGCCGCCGAGGCCGCGGTCGAGCGCATCGCCGGCAACCGCCGCGTCGAGATCGGGCCGGATGGCCGGATCGGGCGGATGCGGGGCAGCTCCTGCAAAGTCCCGGAATTGATCGCCATGCCCGAGGGCCTGATCGATCCGAAATTGAAGACCGTCGCGCTCTACAGCGGCGAGGAGAAGGTCGCCTCCTGCCACTACTACGCCTGCCATCCCATGAGCCACTACGGCAGGGGAGAGGTCAGCAGCGACTTCGCCGGTCTCGCCCGCAAGCGGATGCAGGAGGTGGAGCCGGGCTGCGCCCATCTCTATTTCAACGGCTGCGGCGGCAACATCGGCGCGGGGAAATACAACGACGGTTCGCCCGAGGCGCGTGTCGAGCTGACCGACCGCCTCCACGCGGCGATGGCCGAGGCGTCCGGGAAGCTCGCGCCGAAGCCGTTGCGCGCGGTGGAATGGCGGACGCACGATCTCCTGCCCGAGGTGAACCCCGTCTTCACCGAGGAGCGCGAGCTCGCCCAAGTCCGCAATCCCGAGAACCTCCCCGCCAACCGCATCCGCCCCGCCATGCGGGTGAGCTGGATCCGCCGGGTCGCGGCGAAGACGCCCATCGTCCTGAGCGCCCTGCATCTCGACGAGGTCTCGATGCTGCATCTCCCGGCGGAGAGCTTCGTCGAGTATCAGTTGCGGGCCCAAGCCGTGGCTCCGGACCGCTTCGTCGCGACAGCGGCCTACGGCGACGGCGGGGCATGGTATGTGCCGGTGAAGGAGGCCTATCCGCAAGGCGGCTACGAGGTCAGCGTGGCGAACTGTGCTCCCAGCGTGGATGATGCCCTTGGTGTGGGGATTCGGGAGCTGCTGATCGGGTAGGGCGGTCCGGCCCGGGCCGCCGGGAAGGACTCCCTGGAACCCCTGTGCGCTCATCCCCGACCGGGCCGGTCGGGTCACCTTGGCGCAAAACCGTGCCATCGATCCCGCTTGGCGGGGTTTCCGCATTGCCAAAGCCGCCATCATCCGTTTTCCTGAATCCCCGCCATGATCCGACGCCTCTCCCGCCGACTCAGCCTCAAGCTCCTCTCCTCCCTCGCCGTCTTCGGCTTCCCTCTCCGCCGCGAAGCGGTCGCGCAAGCCTCCGACGCCGACCGCCTCGAACGCTGGGACTGCACCGAGAACCGCGTCTTCCTCGGCGGGGAATGCTGGGCCAATCCCATGGAGGACTGGCGCATCCGCGACGGCTGGGCAGAATGCCTCGTCAGCTCGGGCAAGCGCAGCGTCCATTCCCTGACCCGCGCCCTCCGCCATCCGGAGGGTTCCTTCACGATGTCGGTCCGTTTCTTCAAGCCGGAGGGCCTCTCCCAGGATGGCGGCGCCGGTTTTCGTATCGGCGTCCGCAGCGACATCGACGAATACCGCAGCAACTGCTTCGCCAACAATGGCATCGAGGCGGGGATCGTCGGCGGCGAGCTTATCCTCGGACGGAATTCGGCGAAGCTCGATCGACCCTTCTCCGGGGGCGAATGCCGTCTCGTCCTCTCCGGAAAACCGGGCGACGGCCCTCGCTATGACCTCGAACTCGTCGCGACCACGCTCGATGGCGCGAGACTCGGCGCGGTGACGCTCTCCGCGCAGAAATCCTTCGTCACCGGCAATCTCGCCCTTGCCAGCCAGATGAAGCTCCCACCGAAGGGTCGAGTCGAGGAACCCTCTTGGCGTTTCACCGACTGGCGGGCCTCGGGCGACGCCTTGGAGACGACTCCCGACCATCGCTTCGGCCCCATCCTCTGGACCATGTATTCGCTCAGCGATTCACGCGGCGACGAGGGCTTCGTGATGAAGCTCAGCGCCCTCACCGGGCCGCTCGCCACCTCCGCGCCGCAGGAGATCGAGTTGCACGTCCAGCGGGACGGTGTCTGGTCCTTGCTGGAGACGGTGACGCTAGATCCCGACGCCTGGGTCGCGACTTTCCGCATCACGAACTGGGACGAGATCTGGGAGACGCCCTACAAGGTCGTCTATCGCGAGCGGCTCGCCGACGGCAGCGAGGCCGTCGACGAGTGGAGCGGCAAGATCAAGGCCAATCCCTCGGGCCGTCCCCTCCGCCTCGGGGCGCTCACCTGCCAGAACGACTACGCCTTCCCCTACGAGCCGGTCGCGAACAACCTTCTCAAGCTCGATCCCGACCTGCTCTATTTCTCCGGCGACCAGCTCTACGAAAGCCACGGCGGCTTCGGCGTCATCCGCTCGCCCGTCGATCCCGCAATCCTGAACTACCTGCGCAAGTTCTACCAGCACGGCTGGGCCTTCCGCGAGGCGATGCGCAACGCGCCCACCCTCTGCATCCCCGACGACCACGACATCTTCCAAGGCAACTACTGGGGCGAGGGCGGCGTGGCGATGACAGCGCCGGAGGACGATCCCGGCGCCTCCTCGAAGGGCGGCTACATCCAGCCCGTGAAGATGGTCAACGTCGTCCACAAGACCAACACCGCGCACCATCCCGATCCCTACGATCCCACCCCTGTCGCGCAAGGCATGAGCGTCTACTACGGCGAACTCGTCTACGGCGGCGTCGGTTTCGCCATCCTCGGCGACCGGCAGTTCAAGAGCGGCCCCGAGCGCGTCGACACGGGCGAGGGAAGGGCCGACCACGTTTCCGACCGGGACTTCGACACCGCCACGCTCGACCGGCCCGGTCTCGTCCTGCTGGGCGAGCGGCAGGAGAAGTTCCTCGAAGCTTGGGGCGGGGACTGGCGCGGCCACACGATGAAGGTGCTCCTCAGCCAGACCCTCTTCGCCAACGTCGCGACCCACCACGGCCAGCATGATGGCTACCTCAAGGCCGACCTCGACTCCGGCGGCTGGCCGCAGGCGCCGCGCGACCGGGCCGTTTCCATTTTGCGGAAATCCATGGCCTTGCACGTCAACGGCGACCAGCACCTCGCCACCCTCGCCCAATACGGAGTCGAAAATCAGCGCGACGGCAACTGGTCCTTCTGCACCCCGGCCATCGCCGTCGGCTACCCGCGCTGGTGGCGTCCCGACGAACTCGGGATGCCCCACGCGAACCGCCCGCAACACGGCCTGCCCGACACCGGGGAATACCTCGACGGATTCGGCAACAAGGTCTACGTCCATGCCGTCGGCAATCCCATCGTACCCGTCGCGACGAACCGCTACGAAAAGGCCCACGAGAAGGGGAGCGGCTTCGGCATGGTCACCATCGATCCCGAGGCGAAGACCTACCATCTCGAAGCCTTCCAATTCCTCGTCGACGCCACCGACGGGAAACCGGGAAATCAATTCCCCGGCTGGCCTTTGACGATCCACCAGAGCGAGAATGGGGGAGGCAAACGCGTGCGTTGATAGGTCCGGGCGAAGCGGTTCTTCGAGATTGCGCTATTGCCATGCCGAGGCCAAGGAAGTCTCCGATCCACTTGAATCCCTGATCGCTTCTGTGTAAGCTTTGCGCATGGCCTCCAAGACCATTTCGCTCAGCATCGAGGCATACGAACGGCTCAAGCAGCATCGCCGTGGGCCGGAGGACTCCCTCAGCCGAGTCGTGATGCGGGCTAAGTGGGACGAGGACACCATCACTGCCGCCGAATTGCTTGAGTCTTGGGAGCAGCGACCAGCGCTTTATTCCATCGAGGAGCTGGAGCGTATCGAAGCGGCCAAGGTGGCGGCGGGGCATGGCATGTGCCGGTGAAGGAGGCCTATCCGTAGGGCGGCTACAAGGTCAGCGTGGCGGACTGTGGCTACGGTAGCACCCAAGGAGCGGGACTTTCCAAGTCCCGTTTTCGTCAATGGGGACTTGGAAAGTCCCCCTCCTTGGTTTGCGGTCGGGCGTTGCGGGGACATCCGATCCGCGCTCACTGAGCGCGGCCACAGACGCTGGCGCGAATCCGCGACATCGTATCCCGCTTCGGCGGGGTTTCAGGCTTGCCAAGCGTGTCCCATGCCATTTTCCTGAATCTCTTCCATGATCCGCCGCCTCCCCCTTCTTTTCCTCGCATGCCTCTGTCCGGTGCTCTCCGAGGCGCAGGAAACCCATCCAAACCTCCTCTTCGCCATCGCCGACGACTGGGGTGCCCACGCCGGGGCCTACGGAACGTCTTGGGTGAAGACGCCCGGCTTCGACCGCGTCGCGCGGGAAGGCGTGCTCTTCATCCGCGCCTACACGCCCGTGGCCAAGTGCGCACCCTCGCGGGCCATCGTCCTGACGGGACGCCACGCTTGGCAGCTTGAGGAGGCGGGCAACCACATGGCCGTCTTTCCTCCCAAGTTCAAAAGCTGGCCCGAGACGCTGATGGAGAAGGGCTGGCACATGGGCATCACGGGAAAGGGCTGGGGGCCGGGCATCGCGAACGACGCGGAAGGCAAGCCGCGCCAGATCACCGGGATGCCCTACAACCGCCGCAAGCTCGCCCCACCCGCCGAGGGCATCTCCCCGAACGACTACGCCGCGAATTTCGCCGACTTCCTCGATGCCGCGCCTGCGGATCGACCTTGGTGCTTCTGGTTTGGCTCGACTGAACCGCACCGGGGCTACGAATTCCAGGCGGGGGTGAAAAAGGGCGGCAAGTCGCTGAGCGACATCGACCGGGTGCCAGAAGGCTGGCCCGACAACGAGACCGTCCGCCACGACCTGCTCGACTACGCCTACGAGGTCGAGCACACCGACTCGCATCTGGTACGCATGCTGGGGGAGCTGGAGAAACGTGGGCTTCTTGAGAACACCGTCGTCATCGTCACCTCCGATCACGGGATGCCTTTCCCGAGGGCCAAGGGCTACGCCTATCCCGCTTCGAACCACGTCCCTCTCGCGATCCGCTGGCCTGAGGGCATCGGGACGCCGGGTCGCGTCGTCGAGGACTACGTGAGCTTCATCGACATCGCCCCGACGATCCTCGACCTCGCCGGGATTCCGCAGGAGGCCAGCGGCATGGCCGCGATCACCGGGCGGAGCTGGCGTCCCATCCTGACAAGCTCGCAAGCCGGACGCGTCGAGGCGTGGCGGGACCACGTCCTCGTCGGGAAGGAGCGCACCGACATCGGCCGCCCCTACGATTGGGGCTACCCCATCCGGGGGATCGAGCGAGACGGCTTCCTCTATCTGCGCAACCACGAGCCCGAACGCTGGCCCGCCGGTAATCCCGAGACGGGCTACCTCGATACCGACGCCAGCCCCACGAAGACCCTCATTCTCGACGCCGGACGCGCCGACCGCGGCGACCGACATTGGCAGCTCAATTTCGGAATGCGCCCCGCCGTCGAACTCTACGATCTCGCCAAGGATCCCGACGCCGTGGACAACCTCGCCGATTCGCCGGAGCACGGGGAGTTGCGACGGCGTCTCGAAGCCGAGATGACCGCCCGCCTCCAGGAACAGGGCGATCCGAGGAGGTTCGGGCGGGGCCACGTTTTCGACGAGTATCCCATCCACACGGACAAGATACGGAATTTCCACGAACGCTTCCTTAAGGGCGAACTCGACAAATCCGCCGCCGGCTGGGTGAATCCGACCGACTTCGAGCCCGGACCGATCCCGCCCAACCCTGTCAAAGTCCCATGAGAACCCTCTTTGGTCTTCGAATTTCTCTGCTCCTTCTCTGTGCGTTGGCCTCTCCGATCCATGCGGAGAAGCCGAACGTCCTCTTCATCGCCATCGACGACCAGAACGACTGGATCGGCCACATGGGCGGGCATCCGCTGGCGAAGACGCCCCACCTCGACTCCCTCGCGGCGCGGGGGACGAGCTTTTTGAACGCCCATTGCAACGCGCCCCTCTGCAATCCCTCGCGCACCAGCCTACTGATCGGCCTGCGCCCCACGACCACGGGCATCTACGGACTGTCCCCTTGGTTCCGCGCTGTGCCGGGCTTCGAGGACCGTGTCTCCTTGCCGCAGCATTTCGCCGCGAACGGCTACCGGACTTTCGCTGTCGGGAAGATCTTCCACGGCGGAGGTGGAGCCCCGGGGAGAGGGAAGGGGAAGGCTGCGACGAGCGAGGCCCCGACCGAGTTCCAGATGCGCGGACCGAATCCCGGCATCGGCGCGAGGCCGCCGAAGAAACTCATCCCGCCCGCGCCCATGGGCGACCATCCCTTGATGGATTGGGGCGTCTGGCCTCCCAACAACGACGACACGCAGAAAGGCGACTACCAGGTCGCGAGCTGGGCCGTCGAGCAGATCGAGGCGATGCCGACCGACCAGCCCTTCTTCCTCGCGGCGGGTTTCTTCCTGCCCCATGTTCCCTGCTACGCGACGCAGAAGTGGTTCGACCTCTATCCCGACGACGACAGCGTCCTGCCACCCGTCCGGCGCGACGACCGCGACGACACGCCGCGCTTCTCGTGGAACCTGCACTGGAGCCTGCCCGAGCCGCGCCTGAAGTGGGTCGAGGAGAGCGGCCAATGGCGGAACCTCGTCCGCAGCTACCTCGCCTGCACCAGCTTCGTCGATGCGCAGATCGGACGCGTCCTCGACGCGCTGGAGAAACGCGGTCTCGCCGAGAACACTATCGTCGTCGTCTGGGGCGACCATGGCTGGCACCTCGGTGAGAAGGGGATCACGGGGAAGAACACGCTATGGGATCGAGGGACGAAGGTTCCGCTGATCTTCGTCGGTCCCGGTGCCGCCCCCGGTCAGCTTTGCACCCAGCCCGCCGAACTGCTCGACCTCTATCCGACCCTGATCGAACTCGCCGGGCTGTCCCCGCGCGACGACCTCGAAGGAATCAGCCTCGCGCCGCAGTTGCGCGACGCGGAGACGAAGCGCGAGCGTCCCGCGATCACGAGCCACAACCAGGGCAATCACGGAGTGCGCTCCGAGCATTGGCGCTACATCCGCTACGCCGACGGCAGCGAGGAGCTTTACGACATGCGGCAGGACCCGAACGAATGGACCAATCTCGCCAATGCCCCGGCCCATGCCGCGGTGATCGCCGAGCACAAGAAATGGCTGCCGCAGATCGACCTGCCTCCCGCGCCGGGCAGCGAGCATCGCATCCTGACCTACGATCCCGCGACCGACGAGGCGATCTGGGAAGGCGCGACGGTGCGGCGCGACGATCCGATTCCGGAGTGATCGGCGGGACCGTAGCGAAGTTCGTGAGAACTTCGACGGACGTCCCTGAACCGCCGACCGGGAGAATACGCGAAGCGGATAGCCCCGACCCGTGAAGAAGCCACCAAGGCATCAGGCCAAGGCTGTGACCTTGATGTCCATCAGCATTTGCGCGTTCGTCGGGTAGCGGTTCAGGCACCTGAGCAGCCATTCCATCGCATCGACGGGGCGGTAGCCGCTGAGCCCGCGCCGGATCACATGGATCTTTTCGAGGACGTGGGGCGCGAGGAGGAGTTCCTCGCGGCGGGTGCCCGACTTGTTGATGTCCACGGCGGGGTAGACGTAGTTCTGCGCGAGCTGGCGGTCGAGGACGAGCTCCATGTTCCCGGTGCCCTTGAACTCCTGGAAGATGGCCTCGTCGGCCTTGCTGTTGGTCTGGACGAGGGCGGTCGCGATGATCGTAAGCGAGCCGGCCTCCCGCGTGTTCCGCGCCGAGGCGAAGATGCGCCGGGGCGCTTCGAGGGCGCCGACGATGAGGCCGCCGCTGGCGGTGCCGCGCTTCCCGCCCCCGCGCATCTGGCTGTTGAAGGCGCGGGCGAGGCGGGTGATGGAGTCCATCAGCATGACGACGTGCCGCCCGCCTTCGACGAGGCGCTTGGCCCGCTCGGTCGCGAGCAGGGCGATGCGGGTGTGGTCCTTCGCCTCGCTGTCGTTGGAGCTGGAGAAGACCTCGACGTCGGGGAAGGAGCGCTCGAAGTCGGTCACCTCCTCGGGGCGTTCGTCCACGAGCAGGACCATCAGGTGGACCTCGTCCTCGTAGTTCTTCAAGAGGCCCTCGGCGATGTGGTGGAGGAAGGTGGTCTTGCCCGTCCGGGGCGGCGCGACGATGAGCCCGCGCTGGCCGCGCCCGATGGGGGCGACGAGGTCGATGACGCGGGTCGTGGCCCGTGTCGACTCGGTTTCGAGGGTGAGCTTCTTGTTCGGGTTGATCGCGGTCAGCTCCTCGAAATAGGGGAGCGTGGCGCATTCCTCCGGCGGGCGGTCGTTGATGGAGAGGATCTCGATGAGCTGGGGGCCGCGCACGCCGCTTTTGGAAACGCAGCGGACCATGAGCCCGTCGCGCAGCCCGAAGATGCGGACGACCTCGGGGGTGATGAACACGTCCTTGGGCGATTGCTGGAAGCCGCGGATGCGCTCGCGGAGGAAGCCGAAGCCCTTCGGCGAAATCTCGACGATACCTTCCGATTCGACTGCGGGCGAGGCTTCGAGGGCGGCCAGTTCGCGGACTCGCTCCTTCTCCTTGCGTTCGAGGAAGCGCTGTTTGCGGGTTTTGAAGACGCGAGGTCCGCCGCCTTCCCCTCCGTCGGCTTGGCCTTCGGCGGAGTCCTCGCCCTGTTGGGTGCCGTCGTCGAATTCGCCATCCTCGCCCCGTGACGGGATTCCGTCGGGACTCTCCGCGGCACCGTCGCCGGGGGCTGCCTCGAGCTTGTTGCGTCGCTTGCGTTTGCGGTTGCGCTTTTTCCCTTGGCCCTGCGGGGAGGAAGGCTCCGGCGTCTCGCTGGGAACGGCGGGGGGAGAGGCTTCGGTGGGAGGCGATGCCTCGACAGGGGCGGTCTTCTTGGGAGCCCGTTTTTTGCGCGCGGGGGCTGGAGCGGTGGCAGGGGCGCCTCCTCCGGAATCTGGCGGGAGGATTTCTGCGGCGGGCTCGGATTCGCTCATGGGAAAAAAGTCGGTCGGGGTCCGTCCGGGGTTTCCGAAACGGAGGCTGGGGGAAAGTGGAGCGGAAAATGGGCGGGATCGCGCGAACGCTCAGCCGTGGCGGTCGGAACCACCTGCGACGGATCGGAGGCCGATGGGAAAACGCATTCTCCTTTTCACAAACGGAATGGGGGTTGGAAATACTGGAAGGTCCAGAAAGCCCACGCGGGCCGGACTTCCAAGTCGCCCGAAAACGGTCAATCGAACCTTCGGGAACAACTCGTCCCTTAATTCGAAGGAGGGAAACTTCGCGTCCGCCGGGGTGGACAATGAGTGGCGCGAACTCCCGATCTAGGTGCGTTCAGGGACGGGAGAGCTTCCCCCTTCCCCCCGGCCTTCGCAAGTCTTTTTTTGCTGCCGGGGAGCGTCCGGGATCGTCCCGGAAACCTCCTCCTCGTAGGCGCGGAGCGAGTCCCGGATCACCCCGGCGACGTTCCCGTGGACCTTGGCGAAAGGAGGGACGAACCACGGGTAGGCCCCGATGACGTCGTGGAGCACGCGCACCTGCCCGTCGCAATCCCCGCCTGAGCCGATCCCGATGGTGGGGATGCGGAGGCGGCGCGTCATTTCCGCCGCGACTTCCGCGACGACGCTTTCGAGGACGACGGCGAAGGCCCCGGCCTCCTCCAGCGCCAGCGCCGCCTCGACGAGGCGGGCGGCCTCCCCGGCGCTTTTCCCTTTCTTCTTGTAGCCGCCCTCCTCGCGCACCCGTTGCGGCAGCATCCCGAGATGGGCGCAGAGGGGGATGCCCGCCCCGACGATGGCGGCGACTTTCTCGACTTGGCCGAGGCCGCCTTCGAGCTTCACCGCGTCGGCCCCGGCTTCCACGAGTCGGCGGGCGCTGCGCAGGGCCTCCTCGGGGGTGTCGTAGCTGTGGATGGGCAAGTCCGAGACGAGCACGGCCCGGCTCACCCCGCGCCGGACGATTTCGGTGTGGTAGGCCATCTGGTCCAGAGTCACCGAAGTGGTGTCGGGATGCCCGGCGACCATCATTCCGAGGGAGTCGCCCACGAGGATAAGCTGGATACCGGCTTCGTCGCAGAGCCTCGCGGCCGGATAGTCGTAGGCGGTGATCGCGGTGACGGGCCGACGCAAACGGTCGGTGAGAGGGTGGGGGGGGAAGGTCTTCATCGGGTGGAAATCGGGAAAAGGACGCGCGGGCCGATGCCTTTGAGAGAAATGAGTTATAAAAATGTTGATTAATTATGAAAATTATAATACACTTCCTTCAACACAAACACGGTGCCGCTTCTTTCGCGGAGTCCGGGTCCAGCCTCTGACAAAAGGCCTTCCCTTCCAAGCCGACTGAGAAACGGCGACGGCGGTGGAGTCCGGGGCATGGGTTCGGGGGACGGGAGGGAGGCTGGGCCAGGCAAACAGATGGTCACACACACGAAATGGGGTCGGGACTTCTACCCGGCGCGTCAAAGCCTCTTCGAAAACCAAGTTCCCGCAAACGGAATTTGGCATGGGGAGGAGGGGGGATTTGAATTCCAGCAGCGTTACGACAAATGCCGGCGCCCCGACCCGGCTCGCCCATCCCGGCATCGACGCCACCGGAACCTCACGATCCCCGACCGCGGCATCGTCCCCCTGCCACAGCAGGAGTGCGCCTCCGCGTGAAGGGGTGGAAGGATACGCCCGGAAACGCCCCTGAAGCAAAGGGGGTGCCTCGGTTCCGGCTGTCCGGATCGATTTTTATCATTTCTAGACTTTTCGGATAGCTTAAGCGAAGCTGGGGTCTTCGCATGTCGCCGCCGTTTTTGTTCGACGTTTTCCTCCCGGGTGTGGCCTTCGCCATTGGGGCCTGCATCGGGTCTTTCCTCAACGTGGTCATCTACCGCGTGCCGAACGGCCTCAGCGTGAACGAGCCACGCCGCTCCTTCTGCCCGCGCTGCAAGACGCAGATTCCCTTCTGGCTGAACATCCCCCTGCTGAGCTGGCTGATGCTGCGGGGGCGCTGCAAGTGGTGCGGCGCGTCCATCGATTTCCGCTACTTCCTCGTCGAGTTGCTCACCGCGATCTGCTTCCTCGCCTTGTTCAAGCACGGGATCGCCCCCTACGGCTTGGCCGGGGTCGTCGCCCTGTGGGTGGTCGCGGCGCTCCTGATCTCGGCGACCTTCATCGATTTCGACCATTTCATCATCCCCGACTCGATCACGATCGGCGGCACTGTGGCGGGGCTCGCCGCCAGCTTCGCGATCCCGGCGCTCCACGGGGAGCAGCTCTGGTGGAAGGGTGGGCTGATGGGCCTGCTGGGTGCGGCGGTGGGCTTCTCCCTGCTCTGGCTCATCGTCCTGATGGGCAAGATGATGTTCGGAAAGATCCACCATCGCTTCGATGAGCCGACGGACTTCGAGATTTCGCAACCGGGCGGGGAGGAGGCGCCCATCCTCATCCGCCTCGGCGAGCACAGCTACGAGTGGGGCGACGTGTTTTTCCGCAAGTGGGACCGGCTGGAGATGGAGGTGCAGGAGCTGTCTTTCGACGAGGAGAAAGTCGAGTTCACGAGCTTCCGGGTGCTCGGCGACGCGCTGGAGCTCGATGGCGAACGAGTCGAGCTCGACGCGGTGAAAAAGGTCAGCGGCAAGATCACCTCAGCCGTGGTGCCGCGCGAGGCGATGGGCTTCGGAGACGTGAAGTTCATGGCCATGATCGGGGCCTTTCTCGGCTGGCAAGCGGCGGTGTTCGCGATCTTCGCGGCCTCGCTCATCGGGGCGGTCGTGGGGCTGCTGCAAAAAGGCGTATTCCGCGAGCAGTGGTCGCGCCCGCTGCCCTTCGGCCCCTACTTGGCCCTAGGGGCCTTCCTCTGGATCTTCACCGGCCCGGCGGTCTGGTTCTGGTATCTCGGCCTCCTGCGGGGGGCGATGGGACGGTAACCGGACTCCAGCTTACTTGGGATCGACCCCGCGCCAGAAACGGCTGGATTCCCGGTCCGTCTCGGGACTTTCCTCCGGGATGTCCCTCGCCCTGAGCCGCTCGGCGTGACCGTCGAGGTAGACGGCGATCGCCTTGCCTCCGTCCCAGCGCTGCTCGATGGTGTCGACGATCTCCTGGCGGTCTTCGAACATCACCACGTTCAACTCGATGCAGTCGATGTAGAGCATCGCTTGGGGGGAGAAGACCAAGTTCGCGAGCGTCTTCTCCGTGAGGTAGGGGTCGGGCGAATCCACCTGGTTGTAGATGCGGTCGTATTGGAGGTTCGCGTTCATGGCGTAGCTGTGCTTGTGCCAGTTCTTCTCCAGCGGGTTCTTCTTCACCGAACGCAGGCTCTCGAAGAAGGTGCCTTTGAGATGGTCCCCCTCCTCGTTGATGGTGTAGCCGGCCGTCTTGCCGTCCTCCCCTTCTTCGTCGCCCGCCGCTTCCAGGTTCTCCTCCTTCAGATACAGTTCGGCGAAGATGACTCCGTCGAGCCAGAGGCCCGAGTCGGCCAAGTCCCAGTGTTCGGGGAAGAAATCCTCCTCGCTCGTTCCCGGGGGCACCTCCATCCCGCCGGGGTACTGGGGCGAGGGCAGCTTGTTGCGGTGGTCGGTGGACCAGTTGAGCGTCGCGGCGGCGATCTGCTGCAAGTTGGAGGAGCTTTTCATCGCCTCGGTGATCTCCTTCATCTTGTTGAGGCTGGGGAAGAGCATGCTGGCCAGGACCACGATGATGGCGAGGACGATGAGCAGCTCGACGAGAGTCATGCCGCGGAGGCGGGGGGAGGGGAGGGGAGTCTTCATCGCTGGGATCTTTCCGGGAAGCCTGGTCCTTTCGACCAAGCCGCAACGGATCACCCTGATCCTAGCGAATTTCATGAATCCCGGTCAAGCGAGAAAATGAGAATCTTGCCACAAAGACAGGGCATAGGCATGAACGAGGCGACTGATTGCCTGACACCGGGAACTCTCTGAGATGAGCCGGTGATGGGTCGGGCTTTCAAGCCCTCCTCGGCAGGGCGCTTCATCCCGGGGCCTCGCCCCGGGGAAGCAAGGATTCCCAAAAACAAAGGGAAGGGCCAAAGGCCCGCGCTATCCTTTCCTGGCGGCAGATTCCCTGTCTCCGGGATCTCGTCGAGCCGGTGGGGAACCTTGCCGGACTGGCGGCTGACGGGGGATCGCGGCGAAGGCTTGGCGGAACCGGTCGAGGGCGGCGATGGCGTCAAAGGGGGGGATCGGTGGTCATCAATCCTCTGTGTCAGCCGCAAAAATCCGCATAAATGATAATTCGATGCCCCAACCATCTTGCCTTTGTCTATTCATGCGCAAGCCCTGCCACAAAGACCCTCCCTGCCGCGAGGCGCTGAACGCCTGCTTCAATCGTCTCTCAAGCCGCGATGGGCTGCTCGATCACATCGAGGCGCAGGTGCGACCAGCCGACTTTCCCGGTCGCGTCGTTGGACTCCTGTCCGACGAAGGCGGTGAGGCGGGCGGCTCCGCCGAGGGAGAAGGCCGGATAAAGGAAGATCTCACCCTGCACGCGCACGCTGCACACGAAATTCTGCCCGAAGCGGTAGAGGGTGAGATCGCAGGGCACCGGCACGCCGGGGGTGAGCGGTGCCTGCGCCAAGTAGCCGATCACGCCGCCGCCGTTGCAGAGATCGCACACTTCGCCCGTCGCCGGGTAGATGGCCACGGCGATGCCGCGTTTGCGGCTCTCGTCGAGGATGCCGACGACGATCCGGCGGGTGACGCGGCCCGGTTCGACATCTACTTTGAAGCTGACTTCGGCGTTCGGCTTGTCGACGACGGGGGTTTGGCCGAGCGCTTCGAGGGAGAACTGGTTCAGTTCGGGAATGGCGACGTTCATGAGGACGGCAGCAGGGGTGTTGTTTCGGGAGGGTTAAAGTTTTTAAAATATTATCGTTATAATACGGAAAATCAAATTAAATATGGAAATTATTATTATTTTGAAAACACCTCTTTCCACCTCGCATTGATCTCTTGGTTTTCAAGACCTCCGATTCGGTTAGGGTTCCCCCCTCCTCGTATTTCATGGAAGAAGACCTCTTCAACGAGCCGACGGAGGATCTCCTCCACGTCTCCGCCGCTCCCGGCTTCGTCCCTCCGGGCGGCCCGGGCCTCGATCCGACGGCTCCGTTGGCCGCGCGGATGCGCCCGCGCGACCTCGACGAATACGTGGGCCAGCGCCACATCCTCGGCGAAGGGCGTCTCCTCCGCCGCGCCATCGAGGCGGATCGTTTCACCTCGCTGATCTTCTACGGGCCTCCGGGAGTCGGGAAGACGAGCCTCGCCGAGCTGATCGCCCGACGCACCGTCTCCCGCTTCCTCAATCTCTCCGGGGTCGAGAGCAACGTCGCCGAGATCCGCCGGGCGGTGGAGGCGGCGCGGCAGTTCCAGCGGACGCGTGGCGAGACCACGACCCTCTTCGTGGACGAGATCCACCGTTTCAACAAGGCGCAGCAGGACGTCCTCCTCCCGCACATCGAGCGCGGCACGGTGCGCTTCATCGGGGCGACGACGCACAACCCCTATTTCTACATCAACAGCCCCCTCGTCTCGCGCAGTCAGGTCTTCCAGCTCGAACCGCTCGACGAGGAGGATCTCCACGAGCTCCTCCGCGCGGCCGTCGCCGACCCGGAGCGGGGCTTCGGGAAGAAGCCCCTCGTCGTCCACGAGGACGCGGCCCGGCATCTCGTGACCCGGTGCGACGGCGACGCGCGGAAGCTGCTGACCTCCTTCGAGCTGGCCGTGCTGACCACCGAACCCGATCCGGAGAGCGGCGAGATCACGATCAACCTCGCCGTGGCCGAGGACTCGATCCAGCGCAAGGCCATCGTCTACGACGCCGACGGCGACGCCCATTACGACACCATCAGCGCCTTCATCAAGTCGATCCGTGGCTGCGATCCCGACGCCGCCCTCTACTGGCTGGCGAAGATGCTGCACGCCGGGGAGGACATCCGCTTCATCGCCCGGCGTCTCGTCATCGCCGCGAGCGAGGATGTGGGCATGGCCGACTCGAACGCCCTCCGCGTCGCCGTGGCCGCGCAGCAGGCGGTCGAGTTCATCGGCATGCCCGAGGCCCGCATCCCGCTCGCCCACGCCACCGTCTACCTCGCCACCGCCCCGAAGAGCAACCGCGCCTACGCCGCCATCGACGCGGCGCTGAAGGACGTTGCCGAGGGCCGCACCCTCGCGGTGCCGCCGCACCTGCGCACGAAGACGCGGAAGAAGCTCGGCGAGGGCAGCGGGGCCATCGCCGAGGGCGAGGCGGCCTACCTCTACGGACACGACTACGAGGGGGGCTACGTGCCCCAAGCCTACCTGCCGGAGGGGCGGACCTACTACCAGCCCTCCTCCCACGGGATGGAGCAGCGCGTTGGCGAGAGGCTGGAACATTGGCGGAAGCTGTTCGAGGAGTCGGGCAAGCGAGGGGCCGATTGATCGCAAGCCATCGCCAATCCCGGACAAGGCTCCGTTGGTGTTCCGGCCGTTTTTTCGGCAAGGTGGGGCACTGATCCAATATGACTATTCTCTCCATTCCCCGTCTGCTCATTCTGCCCGCCGTGGCCCTGCTTGCCGTCCCCGCCTTCGCCGAGGAACCCTCGAACAAAACTTGCCCCATCATGACCGGGGAGGAGACTGACGTCGAGGAGAAGGTCACCTACCAGGACAAGGACATCTATTTCTGCTGCGGCCCCTGCGTGAAGCAGTTCAAACAGGATCCGGACTACTACGTGACCCTCTTCCAAGAGATGAAGAGCGTGCCCGCCGTCCAAGATCTGAAGGTTCCGGGCAAGGTCGAGTTGCTGGAGCAGCGCTACTGCCCCTTCGCGCCGGAGCGTCTCGTCGGCCCCTCCTCGCCCTCCGCTGAATACAAGGGGGTGAAGGTCTATTTCTCCACGAACAAGCACCTCAAGGCGTGGGAGGCCGATCCCGACGGCTCCGCCAAGAAGGCTGTCGCCGATGGACATCTTCCGCAATTGAAGGGGAAGGTCTGACAGGTCCCCCCGACCGTCCCCCTCTTTCACCGGAGCTGCCCCGGCCCTTGCAAGGGCCGGGGCTTTCGTTTGTACCGCTTGGCGTCGTGATTTTGGATTTCGTTGGGGCGTTGCGGCTAGGCATGGTGAAATGCCTCGTGGAAGCTCCTCTATCTGTGAAAATCAGCGGTTCATCTGTGGACATCTGCGTTCCCATTTTTTTGACGCAGATGGCCGCAAATGGCCGCAGATTTCCGCAGATGGGGCGATGGTTCCGAATTTCGAATGGTGATGCAGAGAAGCGTAGATAATCCAGTGGATCGCGAATGTCCGGAGGGCCGGGATCGGCTCCATGCCGAACTCCGTGAGGTGGAACTGGCCTTGGCGGTCGGGGACACCGCGTCCCTCCTTTCCGCCGTCCGGCGGCTCGACGATCTGGAGCGGTGGCTCGACGGCCACCCCGGCAAAGGAGGCGCGGACTGGTCGGAGATGGCCTCCTCCGTCGCCACGGCGCGGGGCCATGTCGAGCGTCTCCACTACCGCGTCGACGAGGCCTCGACCGCCTATGAGGAGGCTCTCGTCCATCTGGGGGGCTCCGGCCTCGACCCCCTGCGCACCGCGAGGCGGTCGGCGAACCTGCGCACCTACCTCGGGCTGACCCGCCTGCTGGGCCACCGTCCCGAGGACTGGGCCGGGGCGGCGGCGCATTTCGAAGAATCCATTCGTCTCCGCGAAGCGGATCCAGAGCCGGACGAAACGTTGCGCTGGGGACTCTCGGCGGCTTGGATCAACCGTGGCGACGCGCTCGCGCGCTTGGGGGGCGACGACCGGATCGAGGAGGCGATCCGGTCCTACGAAAAGGCCTCGGCCCTCCTCGCGGACTTCGACCTTGCCGCCAGCCCGGCCCACCGCTCCCGGCTCGCCCTTTGCCATCTGAACCTCGGCGCGGCCAAAACGGAACTGGCGGTTCGCTACGCCAGCGGCGGGCGGGAGGAGGCCTTCGCCCACTACGAACAGGCCGCCGCCATCTTGAGGCCCGGAGCCGAGGGCGGCATCGAGGAGTCGAAACGGATGCTCGCCGTCGCGCTCGTGAACACCAGCCGCGCCCGCATGATCCACGAATCCGCCGACCCGTCCACGAGCGAAAGCGAGGCCCGCGAGGCGCTCCGGTGGATCGGCACTGGCGACCGCGACGAGACCGACGATTGGGAGATGCTCAATCTCGAACTGACCGCCCGGCTCACTCTCTGCCTCGCCCTGCGGGAGCAAGACGACGGCCCGGCCTCCGCCGACGAGATCACCGACCTCGCCGAAGACGGGCTGCGGCGGCTGCGGCGGCACCTCGCCATCGGGGGCGTCCTCGATCCTCTCGACGCGGTCGCCGGCCAGCTTTTCGGTCTCGGGGCGGAGACCTACGCCCGGCACCTCCCCCGCTTCCTCGGCGACTATCTCCTCGACCATCTCGACCCGGAACGGGATTCCTCGGGCTTGGAGCGGTCCGCCGCTTGCCACGAGGCGGCGGTCGAGACGCTCTGGCGGGCGATCGGCGATCTGAAGCGCGAGGGGTTCACGGGAATCGGAACCGAGGCCTACGAGCGCCGGGTGGAGCTGGAGATCGAATGGGACCGCTGCCGCGAGCGGCTCGCGGAGATCCGGACCGGACATTTCGAGTTCTGACGAGTGGGCGGACGGCGTGGAACCGGAAGCCCGTTGGCGAAACTCGTTGCAAACCCCGCGATTCTCCGCCTCCTTGTGGGGTGAACACGATCGAGCGCTGGAGCCAGATTCCCGAATTCGAGGACGAGAGGGAGGAGGCCGCCTTTTGGGCGTCCCATTCCCTCGACCCTCGCCTCATGAACGCCTCGATTCAGCGGCAGACCGTGCGCGAATCGACGACGATCACGTTGCGCTTCGACCCCCAGATGCTGAGCCGCATCAAGCGACTCGCCCGGCAGCGCTACCTCAACTACCAGAGCATGATCAAGCAATGGCTCGCGGAGCGGCTGGAGGAGGAGGTTTCGAAGCAGGTGGAACGCTCGTCGGAGCGAAGCGGTGACTGAGACCTTTGCTGGAGGCCGGATGAGTCCCGAAGACGCCAGAGCGGAGATGGCGCGGCTCGCCCGCGAGATCGAGCGGCACAACCGCCTCTACTACGAGGAGGCCGAACCCGAGATCCCCGACGCGGAATACGACCGCCTTTTCCGCGACTTGGAGCTGCTGGAGACGGCCTTCCCCGATCGCGCCGATCCGAACTCGCCGACGCGTCGGGTCGGGGGCGGGGCGATCCAGGGCTTCGAGCAGCGCGAGCATCCCGTGCCCATGCTGAGCATCGACGACCAGTTCTCCGAGGGGGAGATGGCCGCTTTCTTCGCCCGCTTGCAGAAGGGGCTGGGGGCGGAGCGGGTTCCGGTGACGATCGAACCGAAGATCGATGGCGTCGCCGTGGCCCTGCACTACCGAGACGGGGAGCTCGACTACGCGGTGACCCGTGGCGACGGCGTCGTCGGGGATGTCATCACGGAGAACGTCCGCACGATCCGGCGAGTGCCCCTGCGTCTCGCGGCGGGCGCTCCCTCCTGGCTGGAGGTGCGCGGCGAGATCTTCCTGCCGAAGCAGGCGTTCGCCGAGTTGAACCAAGCGCGGGACGAGGCTGGGCTGCCGGCTTTCAAAAATCCCCGCAACGCCGCGGCGGGCGCGCTGAAGCTCCTCGACTCGCGCGAGGTGGCGAGGCGGCCTCTCGACTTCCTCGCTCACGGCCACGGGCGTCTGGAGGGCTTTGCGCCGGCTTCGTCGTTGGAATTGGTCGAGGAGATGAAGCGCCTCGGCCTGCCCGTGAACCATCCCCAGTGGCGGGCCGGGACGGTCGAGGAGGTGCTCGCGGCGGTGCGGGAGCTCGATCATCTGCGGCATTCGCTGCCCTACGAGACCGACGGGGCGGTGGTCAAGGTGGTCGATTTCGCCGCTCGCGAGGCTCTCGGGACGACGGCGCGAGCGCCGCGCTGGGCCGCCGCCTACAAATATCCGCCGGAGCAGAAGGAGACCGTCCTGCGGGCCATCACGGTCCAAGTCGGGCGCACCGGCACCCTCACCCCGGTGGCGGAGCTCGATCCCGTCCTCGTCTCCGGGACGACGGTGCGCCGCGCCACCTTGCACAACCAGGACGAGATCGACCGCAAGGATGTCCGTATCGGCGACACCGTGCTGATCGAAAAGGCCGGCGAGATCATCCCCGCCGTGGTGAAGGTGGTCTTGGAGAAACGCCCGCCCGAAACCCGGCCCTACGACCTCTTCGCCGAGATCGGCGGGAAATGCCCCGCCTGCGACGGCCCTGTCGCGAGGGAGGAGGGCTTCGTTGCTTGGAGGTGCCGCAACCCCGGATGCCCCGCGAAGACGGCGAACCGGCTCAAGCAACTCGTCAGCCGGAAGGCTCTCGACATCGAAGGCGTCGGCACCATCGTCGCGGAGAAGCTCGTCGAGCGGGGCCTCGTCGTCGAACCCCTCGACCTTTTCACCGTACCGGAGGAGTCGCTCGCGACCCTGAACCTCGGCACGGAGGCGGAGCCGCGCGTCCTCGGTTCGAAGAACGCCGCCAAAATCGTCGAAACCCTGGGCCGCGCCCGCGACCTACCGCTGCACCGCTGGCTCTTCGGGCTCGGCATCCGCCAAGTCGGCGAGTCGGCGGCGAAGGAGCTGGCCCGGCTCCACGCGAACCTTGGAGAGCTGGCCGCTTCCGTGATCCTGCGCGAGTTGCGCACCTTCACGACGGGACAGCGCAAGGACGCGAACGACCTGCTCGCCCCCTACGGCATCTCCGGAGAAGTCGGGCCGACGGTCGCGGCGAGTGTCGTGGACTATTTCGAGAGCGAGGCGGGGGCGGTTCTCCTCGCCCGCTTCGGCGAACTCGGGATCGACTCGCGCTCGGGCAACTACGCGCCTTTCGCGGCGGCGGTCGCTTCCGACGGTCCCGGTGTGGCGGGAAAGACCTTCGTCATCACCGGGACCCTCTCCTCCCCACGAGACGAGATCAAGGAGCGCATTGAGGCGGCGGGGGGCAAGGTGGCCGGCTCGGTCAGCAAGAGCACGGATTACCTCGTCGCCGGGGAAGGCGGAGGCTCGAAGCGCGAAAAGGCCGAGTCGCTCGGCGTCGCCGTGATCTCCGAGGAGGGGCTGGCGGAGCTCTTCGCCGCCGGATCAGCGGCGGAAGAGACGGAGGAGGCGCGCGACCCAGGAGAGCCTCTCCACCCTTGAGCGACGCTCCCTCTGCTGGTTCAACAGGAAGAGGGTGTGGTCGTCGGTGAGCGTCGCGTTGGAGTGGGTGCCCCGCTGCCATCCCTCCGGCGGGGATGGGAGGAATCGCTTCTCGCGGACGAAGTTCCGGCGTTCCGAAGACATGGCGGTGCGATACGGGGCAGGGGAGTGGGCTGCTTCTGTAAAAGATCACGCGTTGGGCCGATGCGCAAGCCCTGTTCCGCTAGAGTCGAGGAGCGGGCCGGAAAGCCCGAAAAAGCGCTCCGCGTTGCCCGAGGTGGCCGTCGAGATCTCGTCGAGGGAGAGGCCGTGCAATTCGCCGAGCCTCAAGGCGGTGTGCCGGACCATGGCCGGTTCGCAGGGTTTCCCGCGGAAGGGGACCGGCGCGAGAAAGGGCGAGTCGGTCTCGACCATGACCCGGTCGAGGGGAACGCATCGGGCGGTTTCCCGGACTTCCTCGGCCTTGGGGTAGGTGAGCACCCCGGTGAAGGAGAGGAAATGCCCCCCGGCGAGGGCGCGCTCCGCTTGCTCAGGGGTGCCGGTGAAGCAGTGCAGCACGGCGGTGACGCCGGGAAAGCGCTCCAGCACCCCGAGAACCGCGTCCGTGCTCTCGCGGGAGTGGATGACGGCGGGGAGGCCGAGGTCCAGCGCCAGTTGCAGCATTTCCTCGAAGACCGACTCCTGGAGCCGCCGCCACTCGTCGACTCCGCTGCCGTCTTGGGGCGGGTGGTAGTAATCCAGGCCGATTTCGCCGATGCCCACGACTTGAGGGCGTTCCACGAGGGCGCGGAGCTGGTTCCGCCAACCTTCCGGCCCCGGCTCGTGGACATGGCAGGGATGGACGCCGGCGGTCGCGAAGACGCCGGGATGCTCCTCCGCGAGCGAGAGGTTCCTCTCCGAGTCGCCGAAATCGCAGGAAATCGAGACGATGCGACCGATTCCGTCGGCGCGGGCGCGGGCCAGCAAGCCCGGAATTTCCCCGGCGAAACGCGGAGAGGCGAGGTGGGCGTGGGTGTCGGTCAAAAAAGGTTCGGATTCTGCTTTCATTCCTGCCGGGATTCTTTAACATCCGCCGGAGTGACGGACACCCGAAAAATTTCTGAAAAAAGCGTTTTCAAGCTCTTCATCCTGTGTTAAGCGGATACGATACGGAGCGATGCCAATGGACCGCGACTGCCTGAATCCGATGAGAATCCAACTTTTGACAACCGGAATCGCCGCTGTGGCGGCTGTCTCCATGACTGGCGTCTCCCTCGCCCAGCAGACCGTAACCGACCAGTACGGGACGGAGATCCTGATGGACGTGCTGCCACCCACCGTGCAGGACCGGGTCCACGAGACGCGCTCCGTGCTCCACAGCGGCGGCGGCGAAGGCCCCCTGAAAGTGGACCAGTTGGGTCGCTTCCACATCGACCAAGGTGCAGGCAAAGACGGGGTCGGTACCGGCAGCGACGACGATTATCTGGTGAACCAACTCCTCGGCATCGTCCTCCTGCCTCGTCCCGGCGACGTGCGTCCCGACGGCTGGCCGGGGGTCGAGGGGATCTGGCACGACTTCGACGAATTTCCCAAGCAGGTCGGCTACGTCCTCCAGACCTACATCGGCAAACCCGTGTCCCTCGCCTCGCTCGACCAGATGGTGAAGGACGTCATCGTCGCCTATCGCGAAGGCGACAGACCTGTCGTGGACGTCCTCATTCCCGAGCAGGACATCACCTCCGGCGTGGTCCAGCTCGTCGTGATCGAGTCCGAACTCGCCCGCATCCGCGTCGAGGGCGTCGATGCCGAGACGGAGGAATACATCCGCAGCCAGATGCGGGTGAAGAAAGGCGAAGTCATCCGCGCCTCGGAAGTGCTCCGCGACCTCTCTTGGGTGAACCGCAGCCCCTACCGCAAAGTCGATATGGTCTACGCGCCCGGCTACGAGTTCGGAACCACCGACATCATCCTGAAGAGCTACCAGAACCGGGCGAACTGGTTCTACATGAGCTACGAGGATTCCGGTGTCGACTACCTCAGCGAGGAGCGTATTACCTACGGCTTCAACTTCGGTGACCTTCTCGGGCCGGACCGCAGCCTCAGCTACCAGTACACGAGTGACTTCGCGATGGACAACGTGCGGGCCAACTCGCTCGTCTACAGCCAGACGCTGCCTTGGCGCCATTGGTTCACCGTCCTCGCCTCCTACGTCGATATCGAGTCCGAACTCATCCCGCCCGGCATCATCTCCGAAGGTGACAACATGCAGATCAGCGGTCGCTACAACATCCCGCTCGACGGCACCGCCAACCGGCAGCGCCAGATGGACTTCGGTTTCGACTGGAAGTCGAATGGGAACAACTTGGAGTTCGGAAATATTCCTATCGGCGGTCCGCGCGTCGAGATCTTCCAGTTCAGCCTCGGCTACAACGAGACCATCCAGCACCAGCGTGGGGTCACTCAGTTCGACATCCGCGGGGTCTTCTCTCCGGGCGATTTCAACAATCACAACTCCGACGCGACTTTCGGGGCCAATGCGGTGGGTTCCTCCGCCGAGTACTTCTACTACATCGGCAGCATCGAGCACCAGCGCCGCCTCCACGAGGACTGGTCCTTGCGTGTCAAAGTGCAGGGCCAAGGCGCGAACGGTCCGTTGCAAGCCTCGGAGCAACTCGGTGCCGGCGGCTACGACACGGTGCGGGGCTTCGACCAGCGCGCCGTCCGCGGCGATCACGGCTTCTGGGGCACCGTCGAACTCTACACCCCGGAACTCTCCCTCGGTCGCATCCTCGACTGGGAGAACGAGACCGACAGCCTCCGCTTCCTCGCTTTCTTCGATGCGGCCCACCTCGGATTCGAGGATCCCACCGTGGTGCCCTCCAGCACCCAGATCGGATCGGTCGGCGTGGGGATGCGTTGGAACTACAGCGACTGGTTCAAGTTCCGCCTCGACTACGGTTTCCCTGTCATGTCCAAGAACACGCTTGGGATTGACGATTCGGGCCGCTTCCATATCGGTGCGACGGCGACTTTCTGACCATGGCTTCTGCGAGGGGGAGGGTTTCCTGTTCGGAACCTCCACCTTGGGAAGGGGCCGGTTCGACACCAGTTGCCCCTCGTGAGTGAGGTTCTTCCCACGCTCCATGATCTCGCCCGCGCCGCAGGTGTCTCGGCGATGACGGTTTCGCGGGTTCTTCGCGGTGAACCCCGCGTCGCCGCGAAGACACGGGAACGCATCCTCGCTCTGGCGGAGGGAATGGGCTACCGGCCCGATCCCGACCTCGCCCGTCTCATGCAACGGGTGCGCTCGCGAAAGGCGGTGCGGATCCGCGCGGTCATCGCGGTGATCCGGGAATGGGTGCCGGATGACGACCTTCTGAGTCCCTCCTACCAATACGTGCCTCTCAAGCCAATCCGCGAACGGGCGCACGGCCACGGATACGAAGTCGAGGAATTCTGGCTCGGACGGGATGGGCTCACCCCGGAGCGGCTCGGGAAAATCCTCCACGCCCGGGGGATCGAGGCGGTGATCGTCTCTCCGCAAAGCTCGCGCCTCCTCTGTGCCGAGATCGATTACGCGCCCTTCGCCTCCGTGGCCTTCGGCTACGCCATGCGCGAACCGGCCCTGCACATGTGCGCGGGGAACATGACCCTAGGCATCCAGACGGCGGCGGAGGGATTGAGCGCCCGTGGCTACCGGCGCATCGGCGTGGCGGTGACGAAATGGATCGTGGACCGCTCGCAATTCGGCTATAGCGGCGGTCTTTTCCATTTCCAGCAGAGCGTCATGCCGGAGGATCGCGTGCCTCTGCTCCTGCTGCCGCACAACCGCATCGAGCGCGGTTTCGCCGATTTCGCCGGTTGGATGGAGGAGCACCACCCCGACGCGGTCGTCTCCTTCGACACGCATGTGCCGGGTTGGTTGGAACGGCTCGGATTGCGTGTGCCGGAGGACATCGGCTTCGTCGTTCACGACTGGACGCCCGCGATGGAGGGATACGCTGGAATCTACCAGCGCCGCGACCACCTCGCGGCGGCGGCGGTCGATCTGGTTGTGACCCAGCTATCGCAACATGAGAGGGGCGTCCCGACGGTGCCCAGGCAGATCATGATCCCGCCGCAATGGGTGCCGGGGGCGAGCGTGCGGTCGAGGTGACAGGCGCATGTGGTCCTTCCCGTTCGCGGTGATCCGGCGTTCATCCGTGAAAATCCGCGTCCCTCGTTTCTTTTGACGCAGATGGCCGCAAATTCCCGCAGATTTTCGTGGATCGCTTCAGACAGAGCCTTCCCCTCATACCCGGATTTTCGGGCGGGTTGTAAGGGAAAGGCTTGCCGGTGTTCAGTTTTTATGGTATTTATAAAAGATATAAAATTAATTTGCCATGAAACCTTTCATTGCATTCTTCTTCTGCTCGCTCGCCTTGGCTCCGCTTTCTCTGGCGCAGGCCCGGCTTTTCAAGAAGCGTCCGCCGACACCTTCTCCGCCTCCGGCACATCAAATGTTGGGGATGCCGCCATCCGGGAATCCCTATGCGAACCCCGGCGCGGGGCTTGTCGCCGCACCGGTTGGGGCCTTTCCCGCCCCGGACCTGCCCGAAACGGTCGTCTACCACAGACCTGCCGCTTCGCCCCCGTCCTACCGGCTTCCCTACGAGGGATACCGCTACCAGCGCCACGGAGGGCGCTCGCGAGGAGGGCTGATCGGTTCCGGCGGCAAACCTTCGCCGGACATGCTCGAGCTTCTCGAAGTGATCCGCAAACGAGCCGAGGCGATCTCCGCCTTTGGCCTGCCCTACGTCTTCGGTGGCGACCATCCGGGAGAAGGCGGGCTCGACTGTTCGGGGGCGATGAAATACCTCCTCTCTGACATCGGCTTCCGCGACATGCCGCGCACGAGCTACGATCAGTATGCCTGGCTGCGCGAGGCCCGCACCCTGCGGCGCACGAAGTCGATCCCCGAGCAGATGGGCGGACGCAAGGGGATCAAGCCGGGGGACCTGATTTTCTGGGGCGGCACCTACAACTCGGGCCACAAGGTCTCCCATGTGATGATCTACCTGGGCCAAGGGCGCGACGGCACCCATTACATGTTCGGCGCCCGCGGACAGAAGAAGACCGGCCTGAATGGCAGCGGGGTGGATATTTTCAGGCTCGAGTCGGGATACCAGAAGGGATTGATCGGATTCGGATCGTTACCGGGGGTTTCTTGAGAGCGTTCAGGGAGCCTCCTTGGCTGCCCAAGCGACTCGCCTGTGGCTGAGACTGGGAGCGGGACTTTCCAAGTCCTGTGGCGGAAGCTTGGGGACGGAACTGATCGGCGTAAATCCAGCAGCAGGACCTTGGAAGTTTTTCAGACGGGAATAGTCGCGATGGATGGAAGGGGTTTGAAATCGGCTATAACCACCTCTGATCTGGAATTAAGGCATGCTTTCGACGAAACAAAGGAAAGCCCGGTAGGGACGGCTGGCTCAGCCGTCCGCCATGGATGAGTGGCGCGACCTTCCGGCGGACGGCTGAGCCAGCCGTCCCTACCGGGTTCCGCCCCCGGATCAGGAGCGCCTTATCTTCGAAGTCACTCCTTAACCCGTGACATTCACCTCTGATCCCGTTTCGGAATCCGGAACCGTCGCCCCATCTGCGGAAATCCGCGGACATCTGCGTCAAAAGAAACGGGAAACGCAGATTTCCATGGATGGAGCGCGGATTTGCGTAGATGGGGAAGTGTTCGTTGAGGCCCTTCAACCCTGTCTGCCGCAACGCCTCGTGGGGGGGAATGCGATCTGAAGGGATTCAATGGATCTCCTCGATCGTGACCAGCCAGTTCATCATGTGGATTGGCGGCAGTTCGGCGGGGCTCTTCAGCGAAGTGAGATTCGCGTCGATCTTGTCCGCCGAGAGGCGCTGGTCGCCGCCTCCCATCAACTCAAGAGGGTTGACAGTGTCGTTCGCCCCTGTCTTGAGGCTGTTGAGCTGGCCGCTCATCTGGACGGAATGCTGGATGGTGAGGGATTCGCCGAAACGCTTTTCGGGGGCGAAGATCGAGAGGGGAGGATAGTAGGTGTGGCCCGCGGGCAGGCCGGAGTTCGCGGGGACGGGGACGGGGACGTTGTTGAGCGTGTCGGCGATGTAGACACGGTAGCGGGAGACGAGGGAGAAGCCCGCCGTGTAGGCCGAGAGGTTGGCGCCGCCCCGCAGGGACACGGCCATGTCGGTCTCGAGGGAGGGGATGGAGGGGATTGCCACGGTGCTCTGGTTGGCGCGGGGGAAGATGTAGAGGGAGTGGTTCCGCGACATCCCGCCGGAGTTGCTCAACCCGTTGATGAAGGCGGGGAGACGGTCCATGTGGACGATGAGGGCTTTGCGGGTGTTGTCGAGCTCGTCGGTCTGGAAAGGGAAGGAGCTGCCGCCGGGCTGCTGCTCGGTGGGCCAGTTCGTCCCCCGGATGTAGGTCGCGGTGACCGTGCTGTTGCTGGAGTTCCGGTAGCGGAGGCGGATCTCGGTGGGCATCTGGTTGGTGGAGGAAGACATCCTCCGGATTTCCAAGGTCATCCCCGCTTTCGGGGCGGCTTGGCTGTACTGGTTCCACCCGGTCGGGGAGATGCGTTCGCTGCGATTGCCGTCGGAGGTGTTGAGGAGGGTGTCGCTGCCGCGGTTGATGGGGATGAAGGCGACCTTGCCGACGTTCCCGCCGACCGAGGCGGCGTAGAAGTCGCTCTCGCCCGCTTGCGTAGCGCGGGCCTCTCGCTGGCCGAGTTCGTCGAAGTTGCTGGTTACGGTGGTCCCGTCGACGACGGTGGAGCCGGAGACGTTCAGCGATTTGCGGGCCGAGACGGCCCCGTTCGAGACGACGACCGAGCCTTCGGTCTGGAGGCGCTCGGCGACGAGGGAGCCGTCGATGCTGACGTTCCCCCATGTGTCCCCGTCGGCGAATTTTCCAACCTTCATCAAGGTGGAGGCGGAGAGCGGCACCTGCGAGGGGATCTCGTAGATGGAGAGCACGTAGTCCTTCCGCACGGGGGGGATGCCGGTGCGGTCCTGGTTGTGCGAGCCGAAGTGGAGGGAGAAGACCCACCAGTTCCGCTTCGCGACGAAGTATTCGCCCGGCTTCTTGTAGCCGAACTTCACGTCGGGGTATTGGATGAGGTTGTAGAGCGGGTGGTGGTTCGGGGAAAGTCCGAGTCCCTTCGTGTAGCTGCTGGTGTGCGTCTTGTCGAAGGTGATGAGGGGATACTGCTTGTCGAGGAGGTAGTTGTCGTTGTTCAGTTGCAGGGCGGCGGGGACTTTCGGGCCGATTTTCAAGTCGCCGAGCATGAGGGTTTCCCGCGAGTTCCCGCCGTTGACGCGATTGTCGCCGCCGGCCGAAGTGCCCACCGGGGCTTTGACGAGCTGGGACAGGCTCTGGAACTGGATGTCGCCGGTGTTCGCGGTGATGGCGGAGCCGAGGTTGAGCGAGTTGAGGAGTTGGGGGCTGATGGCCTGCTCGGCGTTGGCGATGGTGATGGCTTCGCTGAAGATGGTGTCCCAGGTGTAGAGGTTCGGGTCGCTCGCGGAGCCCTGCCGCATCGCCCCGATGGCCTTGTTCGGGACGATGTGGAGGAGGGCGTTGAGGATGGCGTCCTCTTTCTGGCTGTAGTCCTGCTTCACCTGGGCGCGGGCCTGGGAGTCGAAGGTGCGGATGTTGCCGACGAGGCTCATCGCGAGCATCGCGAGGATCAGGACGGAGATGGACGAGACCATCGCCAGGGTCGTGTATCCCCCGCGCCGCAGGATGGTTCTTGCTGCTTGCCGTGCCTTCATTCAATGCGGGTTGCCCGCGTAGGTGATCTCCTCATTGTCGGGGCCGGTTATGGCGATGAGGAGGATGCCGGTGTGGTTCGAGAAGTCGACCAGCTTCGGCCTCGAGGAGATCGTCCACGAAGGGGTCGACGGCCAGGAGGTTTGGCCGGTGTTGCGGAAGTAGAAGTTGAGGCGGTTCTTGCCGTTCTGGTTCTCGAAGGAGACGATGGCGTGCGAGGTGGTCCCGTCGGGATCCCGGAAGCGGAGCCGCAAGGCCCGCCCGTCTTGCCGGACCGCGCTGGTCGAGGAGATCGCGTTGGCGCGGTTCCCGTAGATGCGGTAGCTGTCGGCCTTGTTCACGAGGGTGGTGAGGAGGGTGTTGATCTGCGGCGCGTCGTCGCGGATGAATTGAAAGCGGGAGATCGCCCGGGTGAAGGAGAGGTGCTGCTGGAGCAGGCCGATGACGGCGAAGGCGATGCCGAGGGACATGGCTACGGCGAGGGTCATCTCGACGAGGGTGAAGCCGGAGCGGTGTTGCGTTTCGTGTCGCTTCATGGCTCAGCGGACGCGGAGGACGGTGCGGGACTTCACGTATTGCTTCCCCCCGACGGTGTAGGAGAGGAGGGACTGGAGCTTCCATGCTTCCGTGCCCGTCGGGTTCGAGGCTGCGGTCCCGCTGCCGCCGGCTTGGGACAGGTTGTTCTCGTCGGGAATGCGGGTGCGGTGGATCGTCGCGGTGACGGATTGCCCGCCCGGCAGTTTGCCCAGGGTGACGGTCGAGGTGCTGACGGAGGGATGCGCCACCCACGGCGACGACGGGCCGGTGAGGGTGTCGAAAGGAATCCTCGAGGCGAGGGCCGTCTCGCGTGTGATGTAGGCGTCGGACATGGCCTGCTTGACCGTCCACGCCTGTCCCGAGGTGACGTTGACCGAGGCTCTCAGGCTCAGAAGGGCGACGATGACGAGGGTGGCGTAGCTCATCGAGATCTCGATGAGGGCGGAACCCCGTTCCTTCGCTCGGCGCTGGCGATGGAGGCGCATGTCGGTCGGTCGAAAGGAGGATGGAGGCTCAGTCGACGCTGGTGACCGCGCCGTTCAGCTTGATGGAGCGCGCCACGGTGAAGGTGGTGTGGGCGAGCCGGTCGATGCCGAAGGGGGTCACGGTGAGGATCTCCATCGTCCAGGTGCCGTCGGCCTCGATGACCGAGTCCCAGTTGCGGAGGTGGATGGCTTCGTTCCTCGGGGCCGATCCGTTCACGACGATGGACGCGCCGGGGACGAGCGCTCCTTGGGTCCCGAGCGACTGTGATCCTTGGTAGACTTGGGCGTAGGTGACGGATTCGGGGTAGAGGTCCTGCAAGGTGATGCTCACATCGGGCGCGATGCCCTTGACCACGGTGGAGGAGCTGATACCCGCGACGGAGCAGTCCGCGACCGGCCAGATCTGGATGAACTTCGAGTTCAATTGCGATTCCGGGGCTTGGTAGTCTTGGAGCGAGTAGACGGAGAAGCGTTCTTCGCCGCGCACCTTCGAGCGGTCCCCGCCGGGGATGGAGGTGACGGTGTAGGAGAGGGTGTGGGTTCCGTTGTTGTTCAACGAACCTTGGCTGTACAGGGTCGCTTGGTTCCGGTTGATGTTGCTGCCGTCCCCGTTGTTGGGGTAGTCTTGGACGTGGCGGAGCAGTTTCACGGTCCGCGCCGCTTCGGGGGCGGCGGGATCGCTGCTCATGCCGGCGACCGAGATCGTGACGGTGAAGGGGCGGTCGGCGCGGGTCCTGGGGATGACGGCGTAGGGATCCTCCGACGTGATGTTGACGGTGGCGACCGGCACGTAGGAGTTCACGTAGGTCGTGTCGACTAGGTAGCTGGTGAGAGGGGCGGACTTCACCGCCCAGAGTTCGAAGCGGGCGCCGTGGGGGTTGATCGCCAGTGGAGATTGGCGGGAGCCTTCCTGGTCGACCGACACGTCCCACTGCGTCCCGAGGGGCATCTGGACTTGGCGGACGAAGAAGGTGTAGTTGTTCGCGGCGAGGTCCGCCGGAACGGTGAGAGCGAGAGCGAGGGTGAGGAGGGAGAAAGCGCGGAGGACGGATTTCATGGCTGCGCGGGATTGGTGGTGGACGCGGGATCGGCGGGCGTTGCGGACGCCTCCTCCGGCGCGGTGTAGGGGAGGACGGAGATCGGCCCCCCTTTGAACGTGGCGACGACGACGGAGCTGCTTCCTTGGAAGGTCTTGACGACTTCCTCGGGCATTTCGGCTTGGCCCATGGCCTGCTCGCGGGAGACCTCGACGGTGCGGATCCAGCCGCGGTTCGCCCGGTGGAAATCGGCCCAGGTCAGCACCTTCGCGTTGGGCTGGACTTCGAGGCGGCCTTTGAGGCTGTCTGGCAGGTGGAGGACGGCCTGTTTTGGGAGGAGGGTGAGGCTGCCTTTGTAGCACAGGATCGTCGATTCTTTGATGAGGTCGCGTCCCGTGTCCCGTTTCGCGGGATCCTCGTCGGATTTCCCGGCCGGCTTGCCGAGGGCGCGGATGGGGTCGTTCTGCTGGGCCATGCGCAGCGCTCGGCTGAGCTGGTCGTGCGTGGCGGCGTCGCGCATCCCGGCATGTTGGCTGGCCGGATCGGCCGCGACCGCCGCAGCGAGGGGCAGGAGGAGGAGAAGGACGGATCGGTTCATGCGGAGGGGGGAGTTCAGTTCTGGTGATAGGCGCCGTTGCTGGAGCCGGAGCTGTTGGAGTTCGTCCCCGACTTGACCCAGGCACCGACGATCACTTTGCCGGCATTGGACCCGGTGCCTTGGAAGCTGCCGGTTTTCCCGCCGGGGGAGTTGATGGTCTGCGACGTCCCGTCCGCGAATTGGAGGACGATCTTGGACAGGTTCTGGGTGGACGTCGTCTTGAAAAGGGTACCGGCGGCGTTGAAGGAGCCCGTCGTCGTGGCGTTGCCATAGGTCATCGTGCTGGTGTTGAACCACTCGGCCCCGGTGTGGCCCGAGGGGGGGGGCACGTCGCGGAAGGTCGTGAGGATGACGAGATCCTGAAGGTCGAAGCCGGGGTCGTTCCGGTTCGTATGGGTGAGTTCCATCAGGTAGATGACGTCGCGGGGGCCGAGCTTGATCCTGCCTTGGCTGTCGAGGTAGGGGAGGATGAAGCTCTCGATCGTCGGCTGCTGGTAGAGCGGCGTCGTCGTCGGCGGGGTGTCGCCGTTCTTCAGAGCGACGACGTTGTATTGGCCGTTGGTCGAGGTGTAGGTCGTGGACCACGCGTTGTTGTGGTAGTAGCGCCCTCCGAAATTGACGGTCTGGTTGACGGCCACGGTCTGGGTGCGGGCGATGGTGTTCGGATTGACGTTGTTCTGCGTGTTGTAGAAAATCCGCGAGTAGGATCCGCCGTTGTAGCTGAAGAGGCACTCGGTCGGCACCCATTCCCATTTCGTGACTTGGCCGGCGCTGTTCGTCCACACTGCCTTCACCGAGGCGCCGAGGATGCGCACGTCCATGACGAGGTCGCGCTTCGGCTTGATCGTTCCGGGCGGGACGATCGTGACGACATCGACGACCGACTCGGGGACGGTGACGGACCACGACAGTTGCGGGTGGGTTCCCGTCTGCACGATGGTGGGGAAGGCGCTGAGCTTCCCGACGGGAATCACAGGGCTGTTTTGCTGGGCGAACGCCGCGCCGGATCCGGCGGAGAGGACGATCGCGGCAAGAAGGGCGGTCAGGTTTCGCGGGTTCATGTCTGTTCTGAGTGGCGGGGCGGCGCTCCCGGCGGGTTTCGATGTGTCGTCAGGGCCTCTCCGAAGGTTGTGTGTTTCGATCTGGAAACGATGTCGGACGGGTCGTGGAGAGACACGGCTCCGGCGGGATTCGGTTCCATTGCTGATTAAAATAGAGAAAATCAACAAAAAATCAATAAAAATAATAATTTCTATAAAAATATGCAGAGAAATGCGAAATGAAGAAGGAGGGCGACTCCCTGTCGGGGACGTTGAGGGGAACTCGAAGCAAGTGAAAGATTGGCCAAAAGGAGGCGCGAGTGTATGTTGGAGACATGGAAGTGACCTTGAAGATTCCCGACGATCTGGCGCGGGCGCTGCCCTTGCCCGAGGGGGAGCGGGAATCCCGGCTGCATCTCGAGATGGCCTGTCTGCTCTACGCGAAAGGTTGGCTGAGCTACGGGCAGGCGATGCGGCTGTCCGGCTTGGACTATTACCGCTTCGGCTTGGAACTCGGCGACCGCGGCATCCCACGACAATACACGGAGGCCGAGGCCCAGCATGATCTGGCCTATGCGCGTCGTCAGCAACACGTCGCCGGTCTCTAATCTGGCCATCATCGGCCACCTCGATTTGCTGAGGTTGAAGTATGGCCGGGTGGCGATTCCCGAGGCGGTGCGGCGGGAGCTGGCCCGGCTCGGCCATGCGGAGGGACGCATCCGGATCGAGGCTGCTCTGGACGAAGGCTGGTTGACGGTGGAGGCGGTGCCGGACCGTCGGCTCCTGCCGCTGCTGCGATCCCGGATCGACGAAGGCGAAGCCGAAGCCATCGAACTGGCGCGACAGACGGACGCCGACTTGTTGCTGATCGACGATCTGGAAGGGCGGAGGGTGGCTGCGGAGGAGTCGCTGACGTACACCGGGCTGCTGGGCGTGCTGGCGGAGGAGAGGCTGGCGGGCAAGCTCCCTTCCTTGAAAGCCGAAATTGATCGGCTGCGGAGCGAATGCCGCTTTTTCGTCTCCGCGAGAGTGGAGGAGGAAATCCTGCGCGGCGTGGGTGAAGGGTGATGCGATTCTCGCTGCGGACCCTTCTCCGCAAGGTGTGCCGGGTTCAGGATTGCGAGCGCTCCAGCTCCTCGTAGACCCCGAAGTCGTTGAACCAGATCCGTTTCGCCCAGCGGTAGACGGGGTGCTTCTCGGGAATCTCCTCGCCGGTGGGGAGCCATTGGCTGTTGCGCGGGGTCATGGCCTCCAGTTCGGCGATGGCGGTACGCCGGATCGTGGTGTCGGTGGCGTGATGCTTTTCGGCGAGTTCCTTCACGAGGTCGGGGCGCTCGAGGACAATGCAGCCACGGGTGTGGCGGGCGGCGGTCTCGCGGAAGTCCTTCAGGAATGGCGATTTCGTCAGGAGTTCGTAGATGGAGCCGTCGCGCACGTTCTCCGTCGCGAACTGGATGATGGGGCAGGGCTCGATCCCGCCGGTGGGGGAGATGTGGTGCGAGATGCCGTTGGCCATAGGGCAGAGGGCGCGCCCCTCGCCGTCGTAGTAGGCGTCGATGATGCCGAGGGGCAGCCGCGTCCGCATGTTCACGACGAACTCGCGCACGCGCCGCGCCTGCGCGGGGGTGAGGGCGAGATCCTCGTTCGGCTTCGGGCCGACGGGGCGGTAGCTGTGATACCAGGCGTAGTGGACGCCCCGGTCGATGAGCTGGCGCAGCCAGGTCTCGGTGAGGAGTTCGTCGATGTTCGTGCGGCAGAGGCTGGTGGCGACTCCGGTGAGGAGCCTGTTTTCAAGGCAATGGTCGAGTCCCCGGAGGGTGCGGTTCAGCACGTCCTTGCCGCCTCGTCGCTCGTCGGCCACGAGTTCGGTGCCCTCGATGGAGATCAGGGGGGTGGCGTTTCCGATCTGACGGAGCTGCTTGGCCTTCTTTCCGGTGATGAGTTGCCCGTTGGTGAAGACTTGGAAGAAGCAGTCGGGATGCTGGGCGAGGAAGTCGAGCAGACCGGGGTGCAGGAAAGGCTCGCCGCCGAGGATGCCGAAGAAGGCGTTCCCATGGGCCTTGGCCTCGTTGACGATGCGGTTGAGTTCGTCGAGTTCGAGCTTGGCCTGCGGCTTGTCCACATCGACCCAGCAGCCCTGGCAGCGCAGGTTGCAACTGTTGAGGATGGAGAGGTAGAGGAAGGGGGGGAAATGGATGCCCTCCTTCATCCGCCGCTTGTAGAGGTTGACCGAACGGATCCCCTTGACCCCGAAATTCCAGACGAACTTCGCGAGGTGCCGCTTGTCGGCGGTGCGGAGGACGCGTCCGGCGAATTGGAGGCTGGGTAGGATCATGGGTAAAACCTCATACTCTTATCTCCTACTCCTTACTCTTACTCCCGTCCGGAATCGAGAGGCTTTAGGTAGTCGTGGAGTAAGGAAGTAAGAGTAAGGAGTAAGAGTAGGAGGATAAATCAACGAAGGCACTTCAAAGCCGAATCGACCGTCGCATCCTCATGGACGACCGCATAAAGGGCTTTGGCGATCTGGGCGGGTTGGGGATGCTGCCAGACGTTGCGGCCCACTGCGATGCCGAAGGCCCCCGCGTCCATCGCCTTTCTCACCATTTCGAGGAGGGCGCGGTCGTCGCCCATGGCGGCTCCGCCGAGGACGATGACGGGTACGAAGACGGCCTCGACGATGGCGCGGAACTCGTCGGCGCTGGCTCCGGTGGGGAAGGCGGTCTTGACGATGTCGGCTCCGAGTTCGGCGGCGGCGCGGGCGGCATAGCCGATGTTCTCCACGGTGTAGTCGGCGGGGTGCCCGATGCCGAAGGGCAGGGCTTCGAGGATGACGGGGAGGTCGGCGTCGATACTCTCGGAGATGAGCTTGGCGGCGTCGCGGAAGATGTCGGCTTCGTTGGGGTGATGGAGGTAGAGCATGTTCATCATCGCGTGGACGTTGGCGGAGTTAGCCTCCTCGGCCCCGTAGAGACGGTAGCTGCCTCTGTCGGGGTGGTCGCCAAAGCGCGGTTTGTAGCAATCGGTGCGGAGGCAGACACCCTTGTCCTCAAGGACATCGGCGGCGGAATAGGCCAAGCCGAGGTTGACGACGTAGCCGTCCACGACGGGGTTTAACTCCTCGATCAGCCCGATGGGGTTTTCGAGCCCGGGCACGGGGATGGCGGTGCCATGGTCGATGGGGAGGATAACGGTACGTTGGTCGGATTGGAAGAAGCGGATGAGGTTCTGTTTACGGGCCATGTTTTTTTCCAAGAAGGACGCAAAAGAGGCGGGAATCAAGGTGCGGCTTTCCGCTCCGTTTCGGAAGGGCTGGGGTCGATGGTGAGATGGGGGCGGACTTTTTCCAAGGTGACCGGGCCGATCCCGCGCACTTGGATGAGATCGTCGATGGAGGCAAAGGGCCGCTGCTTGATGACTTGGTCGGCGACGGATTCGCGGAGGCCGGAGCGGGTCAGGTCTTCGAGCGAGGCGCTGTTCACATCGACGGGGGAGGAGGGCGGAGCCACGGCGAGGGCGTCGTCGATGGCTTCGAGGGCGCGCAGCTCGGCCCGCTGCTCCTCGCGCAGGGCGACGAGTTTTTCGGGGTCGCAATGTTTCCAGAGTCCGGTCCCGCGCAGGGCGGCGGCGAGTTCGAGATCTGCGAGCCGGGCCGCCCAGTCGTCGCGCGGTGTGCCGTCGGGCGTCCGGCGGCCGAGGCCGAAGGCGCGGGCGAGTCCCTTTTCTACGAGGAGCTGGCCGAGGTCCCGGCCCTCCGCGGTGGTCACGAAGGCGTAGTGCCGGGGCTTGCCCGAGCGGCCCGGGGCGTTGGCAAAGGTGGTGTGGATCGTGAATGGCCGGGAGAGGGCCTCGGCGGTGAAGGTCGCGGCCTTCCTCCCGAACTCGACGGCGAGGGAGTAGTCCTCGATCCCGAAATGGCGGGCCTGCTCGCGGAGGCGGCGCTTCCCGGTGGTGTCGGCGACATCCCGCTCGACGCAATCGACGAAGTAGAGCCGGAGGACGTGCTGCTTTCCATCAGGCAGGCGGACGAGGAAGGAGTCGCCGTCGGCCCAATCGGTGGCGACGAAGGCGCAGGGGCCGATTTCCCGGAGATCCTCGGCGGGTGCGGCGGGCAGGGACAAGGGCGCGAGGATGGCGGCGAGCGCGAGAAACGCGTTACTTGGCCGGCCCCGGGAAGCTGTTGACATACTGGACTGTAAAATCGGGGAAGCTGTCCACAATCTGAATTTTGTAGTCGGGGAAGCTGTCCACGATCTGCCATTTCCCCGGTGCGTCGGGAAAGGAGGTCACTTTTTTCACCTTCAGGTCGGGGAAGGAGGAGACGACTTTCACCTTGTAGTCGGGGAAGCTGGTGACGAACTGGATTTTGCCATAGACCGTGCGGGCGGCCTCTTGCGGCGAGACGCGGCGCTGCGCCGAGGCGGGGAGAAGGAGGACGGCGGGCACGAGCAGGGCGAGGAGGCGGAGGGAACGGTCCATGAGGGATGGACGAACGGGGAACCCTCCCGATGCGGTGGAAGGGAGACGTGGAGCATAGCGGATTCGAACCGCTGACCCCTTCAATGCCATTGAAGTGCTCTACCAACTGAGCTAATGCCCCATCTGCCGGAGTCCCTCGCGGGACGGGCGGGGACTCTGCTACAGGAATCGGAGGAAGGCAACCGGAAAATCAAGCATCGTCCGGCGTTCAATCGGCATTCACTCGGCGTCGTCGAGGTAGGCGGCGATCCACTCCCTCGCTTTCGCTTCGGCCTCGGCGGGGTCGAAGGCCGCGCCATCCGCTCCGATCCCTTCGGCGTAGTCGAAGAGCCGCTCGTAGAGGGACTCGCCCTCGACCTTGCTTTTCAGCGAAAGGCGGTCGCGGCTGGCGAGGGTTTCGCTCCAGACGCGGCGCACGATCGTCCAGAAGGGGCCGGTGCGGTCCCAATACTCGGCGGAGGCGGAGAGCTCGGGCGCGGCGAGGCGCTCGTAGCGGTCGAGGCCGATCTCGGCGGCGAGGTAGGTGGGCTCCGCGCCCTCGCCGGCGACGCGCTTCCAGTTGTGCTGCTCGTGCATCCATCCGGTGGGAGTGAGGACGATGCGGTGGAAGCCCTCCAGCACGGCGTAGTCCTTCCTCGCCGAATGCTCGCGGCGCGGCAGGGGCCGCCAGAAGGTTTCGCTCGTCCAGCAGGAGAGGTTGCCGCGGTGCTCCCAGCGTCCGAGGGCCTCGTAGCGGGGCGCGTCGTCCACCCCGGCGACCGCCTGCGACCAAGCTCCCGCGACCTCATCGCCGGAGGGCTCGCGCCGGGCCCAAGCCTCGCCGCCGCGATAGGTGTGCAGGTCCTGGTCCTCGTAGGTCCAGTCCTGCCGCCAGTGTTTGACCAGGGAAGGCTCGGCGTCTTCCCCGTTCTCCTTCTCGAAATACATCTCCAGGGTGTGCTGCAGGCTGATGAACTTCCCCGTGTCGGCGAGGACATGGACCCTCTCGGTCGCCCAGGAGTGGTAGGGGCGATCCGCCTGGAAGCCTTCGGTGAGCCCGAGGGATTCGAGGAAATGGAAGCTGACGCGGTATTCCCCGGCGAGGGCGAGGATCGCGGCGCGGTCGCGTTCGAAATCGTCCTTCGCCTCGGCGAGGGACGGCGGGGGCAGGGGAGTGGGAGGGACGAGAGTCACGGGCAGGCCCTTGGACGTGCCTCCGCGCGGAGCGGCGCGATCCACGGGGAGGCTGCCCCAGCCGAAGACGAAGGCGGTCTTGTCCTTGGTCTCCCCGCTGGTTTCCGCCGAAAAGGCCGGGCCGGGGAGCAGGAGGGGGAGCGCGACGAGGAAGCTCCACATGGATGGGAATCGGGAAGCGTTCATGATGCGGTGGACATCATAAGGAAAAGGCCGCCCGGTTGCAACGCCGCGAATGCGATTCGGAGGACAAGGCACCGCTACCAAGTTCGGATTTCGGATTTAACTACCGCGCATCCGCGAAGCAACTTCGTTGACCGGACACGCTCGCCGATTCAAGTTTGCGCCATGATTTCGTTCTGTCCCGTATCCCTGTCCAAGAGGGTCTTGTCCGTCGCCTTACCCTGTCTGGTCGCGCTGGCCGTCCCGGTCCTTGCCGAGGAGGCTCCCGATCCCGTTGCGGCGGCGAAGGCAGAGGCGGCTTTGCTCTCGGGCGTCCGGCAGCTCACCTTCGAGGGGCTGCGCGCGGGCGAGGGTTATTTCTCGGCGGACGGGAAGAAGATGATCTTCCAGAGCGAGCGGGAGGAGGGCAATCCCTTCTACCAGATCTACTTGCTCGATCTCGAAACGGGCGATACGGAGCGGATTTCTCCGGGCAAGGGCAAGACGACCTGCGCGTGGATCCATCCCGATGGGAAGCGGGTGATGTTCGCCTCGACTCATGAGAATCCCGAGGTCGAGGCCCAGCAGCAGGCCGAATACACCGAACGCGAGTCGGGCCAGGCGAGGAAGTATTCATGGGACTACGACGGCGAATTCGAAATCTACGAGACGGTGATCGGCTCGGGCGAATACAAGAACCTGACCAACACCCAAGGCTACGACGCCGAGGGCGCGTATTCGCCGGACGGGGCGAAGATCGTCTTCGCCTCGAACCGCCAAGCCTACGACGGCTCGATGGGCGAGGAGGACCAGAAAGCCTTCAAGCTCGACAAGAAATTCCCCATGGAGATCTACCTCTCCAACGCGGATGGCTCGGGGGTGGAGCGGCTCACCCATGCCGACGGCTACGACGGCGGGCCTTTCTTCAGCGCGGACGGCAAGGAGATTTGCTGGCGGCGCTTCGACCGCAAGGGGCTGGTCGCGGAAATCTTCGCGATGGACCTCGCGGAGCGGAAGGAGCGCCAGCTCACGGCGCTCGGGGCGATGTCGTGGGCACCGTTTTTCCATCCCAGCGGCGACTACCTGATCTTCGCGACGAACAAGCACGGCTTCGACAACTTCGAGCTCTACCTCGTCGATGCGAAGGGGGCGAAGGAGCCGGTCCGCGTGACCCACACGGCGGGCTTCGACGGGCTACCGGTCTTTTCTCCGGACGGGAAGACCCTGTCGTGGACGAGCAACCGCACGCCGTCGAAGCAGTCGCAGATCTTCCTCGCGGGTTGGAATCACGAGGCGGCGCTGGCCTTGCTGGAGAAGAGTGGCGCGGCCCCGGCTCCGGCGACGGTCGAGCCTGACAAAGCCACCACGAGCGAGGCGGCGACCATCGAGACGAAGCCGGAGATCGCCGAAGTCGACCTGCGCGCCCATCTGGAATTCCTCGCTTCGCCCGAGCTGAACGGGCGTCTCACCGGCACGCCGGGCGAGATCGCGGCCACCGCGCATGTCGCCGAGCATTTCAAGAAGTGGGGCCTCGAACCGGGCGGCGACGACGGCACCTATTTCCAGTCCTTCGAATTCACCGCCGGGGTCGCGGTGGGCGAGGACAACGCGATGTCCCTCTCCCTCGGCGGCGAGACGCTGACGCCGGAGGTCGAGAAGGACTGGCGTCCCGTCTCCTTCTCGAAGAACGGCACGCTGGAGGACGCGGGCATCGTCTTCGCGGGCTACGGGCTGGAGATCCCGGACGACAAGGGCGGCGAATCCTACACGAACTTTTTCCACCTCGACGTGAAGGGCAAGTGGGTGATGGTGCTGCGCTTCGTCCCCGAAGACGTGCCGAAGGAGCGGCGACAGGAGATGCAGCGCTTCTCCCGCCTCCGCCACAAGGCGACCCTGGCGAGGCGGAAGTTCGCGGCGGGCATCATTTTCGTGACCGGGCCGAACTCCGAGGTGAAGGACGAGCTGGTGCCGATGGAGTTCGACGCGTCCAACGCCGATTCCGGCATCCCCGCGATCAGTATCTCGACGGATTTGGCGAAACGTCTCGTGGCGAAGGCGGGCAAGGACCTCGCGGAGATCCAGAAGGCGCTCGACACCGGCGAGATGGTCGAGGGTTTCACCATCCCGGAGACGAAGCTGAGCGCCACCGTCGATGTCGATCAGGAGACGCGCACGGGGCGGAACGTGATCGGCATTCTCTCGGCGGGCCAGACCGGGCCGCATCCGAATCCGGCGGTGATGGTCGGGGCGCATATCGACCACCTCGGGGCCGAGGCGGGGCCAGGCTCGCTCGCGCGGGAGGACGAGCGCAAGCAGGCGCATCGCGGGGCCGACGACAACGCCTCGGGCGTCTCCGGCATGTTGGAGATCGCGGAATACCTCTCGGACCAGCGGCAGCAGGGCAAGCTAGACCTGAAGCGCGATGTCGTCTTCGCTGCCTGGTCGGGCGAGGAGATCGGGCTGCTGGGGTCTTCGCACTTTGTCAGGAAACTGGCGAAGGAGGCGCTCGGCGACGAGAACGCGCCGCTTGGGCTGCTGATCTCGTCCTATCTGAACATGGACATGATCGGTCGGCTCAAGGACAGCCTCGTCCTGCAAGGGATCGGGTCGAGCGACTACTGGAAGGGGGCGATCGAGAGCCGCAACGCGCCCATCGGCCTGCCCATCACGATCCAGAGCGATACCTATTTGCCCACCGACGCGACGCCGTTCTACCTGCGTCAGGTGCCCATCCTAAGCGCCTTCACCGGGGCGCACGAGGACTACCACACGCCGCGCGACACGCCGGACAAGATCAACTACGAGGGCGCGACGAAGATCGCGAAGCTGATGGGTCTGATCACGCGGGGCCTCGCCATCGACGACAGTGCGCCGAAGTATCTCAAAGTCGATCCGCCGAAGAACCAGGGCGGGCGCGGCTTCCGCGTCTATCTCGGGACCATCCCCGACTACAGCCAGGGCGACATCAAGGGCGTGAAGCTCAGCGGCGTGGCCGAGAAGGGTCCGGCTGGGGCCGCCGGGTTGAAGGCTGGCGACATCATCGTGGGCTTGGGCGAGCGGCAGATCCTCAACATCTACGACTACACCGACGCCATGGCCGATCTGAAAGTCGGCGAGGAGACGACGGTGAAGGTGCAGAGGGGAGGGGAGGAGCTGACCTTGAAGCTCGTCCCGGCGTCGCGGGATTGAGGACCTTACCGCGCCTCATCGAACCCGACGGGGGTGTCGGGGACCGGCGTGGCGCTGCGTGGCACGGTGATGGTGAAGACGGTCTCGACGCCGGGTCGGCTTGCGACTTCGATGCGACCGTGGTGGGCCTCGACAGCGCGCTTGACGATGGAGAGGCCGAGGCCCGTGCCCTTCGCCCGGTGCTGCGAGTGGTGTTTCTGGACGCGGTAGAAACGCTTGAAGACCAAGGGGAGGTCGGCGGCGGGGATGCCGATGCCGTCGTCGGTCACCGTGACGACGCAACGCCCGTTCGCCTCCGCGAAGGCGACGGCGATCTTGAGGCCCGGCTCGGGATTCTGCTTCAGGGCGTTTTCGACGAGGTTGAAGAAGATCTGGTCCCAGTAGAAGCGGTCGCCCACGAGGGTCCAGTCGCGGGCGGGGTCGGCCTCCACGGTGACGCGGGCGCGCCTCTCCTCGATGATGGGCGCGAGCTGGCGGACCATGTCCTCGGCGGAGTCGCGCAGGTCGAAAGGTTCGCGGGCGAGGAGCTCGCTGGCGCTTTCGAGCTTCGAGATGGTGAGCATGTCCTCGACGATGCGGGCGATGCGCTCCCCGTGCTTGCGCATGGTGCGGAGGGCGCGGCGGTAGACGGCCTGGTTGAGGTCGGTCGCGGCGTCGTCCATCGTCTCAAGGTAGCCGTTGATGATGGAGAGGGGGGTGCGCAGCTCGTGCGAGGCGTTGGCGACGAAGTCGCGGCGGATTTGCTCGGTTTCGAGCTCCGAGGTGATGTCCTTCATCAGGATCCACGATCCGGTGGCGCCCCCGCCGAAGGAGAGCGGCTCGGCCTCGACGAGGACGGAGATTTCCCGGAGGCGGTCCCTCCCCCCGTCGCGGACGCGCAGGGCGATGTGGTCGGAGACTTTCGCCCCGATCTCCTCGGCGAGTTCGAGGGTGTCGTAGACGCGATGATCGAGGCAGACCTCGAAGAAGGGGCGCGACTGGTAGGGCTGGTCGCTGGGGAAGAGGCGTCGGGCGGCTTCGTTGAGGAAGCGGATCTCCCGGCTGCGGTCGAGGATGAAGATGGCGTCTTTGATCTCATTGAGGAGGGCCTCTTGGAACTCGCGGCGCTGGCGCTCGGAATCGCGGACGAGGGCGGCCTCGGCGAGGGTGTCGGCGAGGGCGCGGCGCAGGGGGGAGAGGGCGGAGGGGACGGTCGGCGTCGGCAGATCCTCCGAGGGGGCGGCGCGGAGGGCGCGGGTGAGCTGGCCGAGGCCCCGCTTCAAGCGGAAATAGCGCCAAGCGAACCACGCGGCGAGGGCGGCGGAGATCAGGAGGGGCAGCTTGTCCAAAGGGGCTCCTTTCGGATGGCGGATGGCTGGGAGGGGCGGGCGGAGGATCAGGCCTCTTGGAAACGATAACCCACGCCCCGGACGGTTTCGATGGAATTTCCGTGCTCCCCGAGCTTTTCGCGCAGCCGCTTGATGTGGGTGTCGAGGGTGCGCGTCTGGATGAGGTCGCTGTAGCCCCAGACTTTCTTGAGGAGGTCGCCCCGCTCCTGGGTGATGCCGGGCGATTCGATCATGCTGAGGAGGAGCTTGAATTCGGTCGCGGTGAGCTCGATGGCGCGGCCCTCTAGGTGGAGCTTGAGGGCGTTCTTGTCGAGGCTGAAGGGGCCGGACTCGACGACGCTGGCGCCTTGGTTCGGGTTCGTGCGCCGGAGGAGGTTGCGGACGCGCAGCATCAGCTCGCGCGGGCTGAAGGGCTTCGGCATGTAGTCGTCGGCGCCGAGTTCGAGGCCAGCGATCTTCTCCTCGAGCCGTCCGCGGGCGGTGAGCATGATCACCGGGATGGACTGGGTGCGGGGGTCTTCGCGCAGCCTCCGGTAGACGGTCATCCCGTCCATCTCCGGCAGCATCAGGTCGAGGATGACGAGGTCGGGGCGGTTCGATCTGGCGAGCTTCAGAGCCTCGAGGCCGTTGGCCGCTTCGAGGAGCTTGTAGTCCTCCTCGCGGAGAAGGTTCACGGAGATCAGTTCGCGGATGTCTTCCTCGTCGTCGACGATCAGGATGGTGGGCATGGCTTTGCGGTTGGGGGGACGCGGGCAATGTCAAGTGACGACCGCGAATGGAAAGCCCCGGGCCGTGACATTTCCGTCACCCGATGGGGCGGGAGGGCGAAAAGGCGCTGGCGCGGGGCGGCAATCCATGCGACGAATTCCGCATCGAAGCCTAATCCCCCACCTCATGGCAGGCAAATCCGGCGACACGGAGCGCCACGCGAAACCCCGGTCGGTTCATGTGATCGTGAACCCCGCTCCCTCACGCCGCATCCCTTTGCTCGCGATCCTGAACCAGGCATTCCGCGACGCGGGCATCCATTGGGACATCTTCATCACCCACGGCACCGGGGACGGGGCCAATCTGGCGCGGAAGGCGGTCGAGTCCGGCGTCGACGTGGTGGCCGTCTACGGCGGCGACGGGACGGTGATGGAGGTGGCCTCGGGCCTGCTCGGCACGGACGTTCCCCTGCTCATCCTCGCGGGGGGCACAGGCAATCTCGTCGCCAATGAGCTGCGGTTGCCGATGCGCTTGGAGCGGGCCTGCGGACGCATCTGCGACGACGACTTCTTCACCCGTCGCATCGATGTGGGGATGATCGGCGAACACCCCTTCCTCCTCCGCATCGGCTGCGGCATCGAGGTGGGCGTCGTGCAAGGGGCGACGCGTGAGATGAAGGACCAGCTCGGCAAGCTGGCCTACGTCTGGGCGGCGCTCAGGCGCATGCAGGAGACCCCCGAGGCTGACTACGAGATCGTCCTCGACGGGCGGGAGACGGTGCGGGCGCGGGGAGTGGCCTGCGTCGTGGCGAACGCCGGCACCGTCGGGGTGGGGCGTCTTACCCTTTCGTCCTCGGTGGACATCTGCGACGGCAAGCTCGACGTGTTCCTGTTGAAGCGGGCCAACATCGAGGGGATCGGGCAGATCGTCGAGAAGTTGACCGGCCTCGACCAGTTGAAGCAGGCCAGCATCGAGGGCGTGCTGCGGCTCGTGGAGATGACCGGCTACGACGGGTTGCGGTCGGATGATGCGGACTCCGACGCCTCCCACCCCTCCCACGCCCTGAGGCAGTGGTCGGTCGAGCAGGTGGAGATCCGCACCGACCCCGTCCTCGACATCCAGGTGGACGGCGATGTCATCGCGAAGACCCCGCAGACGATCCGTGTGCTGCCGTCGGCGCTGCGGGTGGTGGTGTAGGGGGGCGGAGTCTTCCCGGTGGACTCCGGCAGAAATGGAGTATCTTCCCCAGATGGAGTCGCTTCGGGCAGGAATCCGTGTCTTGGGCCTCGTTCTGCTCGCGGCGGGGGGGGCGGGGTGCTCGGTTCCCCGGCCCGACCTTCCCGAACCAGGCGAGAGCCTCGCCGCCTACTACCGCCGCGCCGCAGGCGTGGAACGGCTCCCGGTTTCGTCCCCGCGCTTCTACGACAGCGGCCCCGCGATCCGGGCCGAGATGCTCGACCTCGTCGACTCCGCGCAGGACCACATCCTGCTCGACAGCTTCCTCCTCAACGACGGCCCCGCCAGCCGCGAGATCCTCGACGCCCTCGCCGAAAAAGCCGCGCGAGGGGTGACCGTGCGCGTCATCGGCGACGCCTCGTCCCGTTTCGTGATGGAGCCCGAGGCCTTCGAATACCTCGAATCCCGGGGCGTCGCCGCCGCCGAATTCAATCCCGTGAAAGGCTGGCGGCTCCTGACCCCGCCCATTCTGCTGGAGCGCGACCATCGCAAATTCTGGGTCGTCGATGGTCGGCGCGTCCTCCTTGGCGGAGCCAATCTCAGCGACCTCAGCCTGATTCCGCCGGGGCAGGGTGGCAACCGCGACCTCATGGTGGGCTTCGACTCCCCGGCGGCGGCCCGTCTTCTGACCCGATCCTTCGTCGAGACTTGGAGCGATTCCGAGGCTTCCTTGGAGATCCGCGAGGCCGATTTCCGGCCCGCCGCGGATTCGCCGGCAAACGGTCCCGAATACTGGTTCTTCAACGAAGAGAAGGTGCGGAAGCGCCCCTGCATGACGGCGGTGATGCTGGAGGGGCTCTACGCCTCGGCGCGGAAGTCCGTCTGGCTGGTCGAGCCCTACACCTTCACCAGCCCCGGCATCCTCGCCGGCATCCGCTCGATGACCGCCCGAGGTGTCGAGGTGAACCTCGTGCTCTCCTCGCAGGTGCGTGCCCCGAGGTTCCGCTACGCCTCCTACTACGGGATCAAAGACCTGCTCTCCGCCGGGGCGAGGGTCTGGATTTTCGACTCCGAGACGAGTCCGCTGCACTACAAATGCGCCCTCGTCGACGACCGGCTCGCCTACGTGGGGTCCGCGAATTTGAATTACCGCTCCCTTCGCCTCTCCCGCGAATTGAATGTCGTCTTCGACGATCCCGTCGGTGTCGCCGAGATCCGGAAAGTGGTCGAATCCGTGCGGAAGGGCTGCCGCGAGGTCGATGAAAAAGAGGCGAGGGCCTACCGCACGCTCCCCTTCGCGACCTGGTGGGCCATCATGCAGACGGCGGGGTGAGCGTGTCGGGCCATGGTCGCGGGTCTCGGGTGTAAAAATCCGGGTTACAAACACCGATTTCCGGTGGATGGTTCCGCCCCAAACGCCGGTCTCCCAAAGACTTCGGGCCTGTAGCTCAGCGGTTAGAGCAGGGGACTCATAATGGGATTGAGGCGGTTTCCCCCGGATTCCCCCATGTCATCTGAAATCCTCTTTTCGTTTAGGGTGAATGAATTGCGAAACTTATTCTTCATCTGGAATAGTCTCAACAAGGCTCAAATTTTGGCCTCGGGTTACTAAAACGGGTTACTAATTTTGACTTCGTCGCGGAATCTTGTCCGTTGAAGCGATCTGGCAAAGCAAGAGGATCGGGAGCGGGGCGGATGCGGCGGAGCCGCGCCGCCCCGCTCCCGATCCTCTTAACCTTGTCTTATTGGAAACAACTCCAAGGACACGATGCCTAAGCCCTTCATCTCCTCTGGGGGGCGGAACGGATGGGGAAACCGGAGGGAATGATGGACGCGAAAACGACTTGGACCCTGAAGATTCGGGGTGCTTCGGATGGATGGAAGAAAGGGCAGGAGGACTCGGGGCGCTCCCGGATGAAGGTTCGTGTTGCCCTTGTGAAATGCCCATTTCCCCCGGAAATGGGCCTAGATGCCTCTTGGCTGGGAGGAGTTCCGTTGCTCTTGGAGATCAAGCAAAAACGCGTATAAGTGCCGAAGGCCGGTGCATCCGCTTGCCGGATGCGGAGTTATGCCGCGTTTTTGCTTGAGCGGACGTCCGGGCCTCCCTGCCACGCCGCCTTGGGACGTGTGGTCTGTCGCCTTTGCTCAGGCGAGGAGCTTCGCCATTTCTTGGGAGTGCGTCTGGCGAAGGTGTCCGTAGGTCTTCGCAACCAGAATCCCGCCGTCCTTGTGCCCGATCCAAGCCGCTATGGTCTTGAAATCCACGCCGGCCTCGATTGCGTTGCTCACGAAAAAATGCCTGAACGAATGGTGCGTGAACCGTGGTAGACCGCCAGCCTCGCAAGCCGATTGGAGCGCTGACTTGGTCGAGTCGATCCCGATAATTTGCTCCTGATCGAATCCCGCCCCTTCGGGCCTGACTTCCTCCAGAAAGCGTCGCAACCTCGGAAACAGCGGCACAACTCGCGTCTCCCCGTTCTTCGTTCCGACCCCCCCGCCGGAAACGGTGAACTGGCCTCGCTCGAAATCGACTTCCCGCCAGAGAATGCGCGTGGCTTCTCCCAGGCGCATCCCGGACAAGGCGAGCAACTGGACGAGCTTCGCCGACTCGCTTGCCCGACCGTCGAGCTTCCCGATTTCCTCAAGGAGCCGCTCGTATTGCTCGCGGGCGGGGATCACGATTTCTTTGTCGACCACCTTCCGGCGTTTCACGACGCGGGCCGGGTTGTCGAGGATGAGACCGTCCTCTTGCGCGTAGTCGAAGATGGCGCGGAGGACGAGGGCGTCCTTGTTGAAGGTCGAGGCGGCGATTCCCGTTCCCCGGTTCGCCATCCAATCCTCGCAATGGCGCTTCGTGATCTCGGAGACGGGGAGCTTGCCGAAGGTCTTGTTGAGCTCCTTCACGCAACGGACATTCCGGTCTGCGGAGGAGGGTTTGAGGTGGACGTTGTGAATCTTGAGCCAGCGCTCCGCCAGAGCGGAAAATGGAGTCCGACGCTCCTCGGGTGAGGCGGTGAGGTTGGCGGCCTGTTTGCGGAACTCGGAGAGCCGCCTCTCGGCAAGCTTACGGTCCTTCGTTTTGAGGCTTTTCCGTATTTGCTTGCCCTTCCGCTTCACGAAGGCGAAATAAGTCCCGGATGTTCGATTCCGGTAAAGGCACTCAGCAAGTTTCACGTAAACGAGGTCTTCCTCGTGCTCGGCAGGCATGGGAAAACCTTCGGGTTACTAAAACGGGTTATCAATTGCTTTTTTCGCTTGATCGAATCGCCGAAAAACCCTTATCTTATAAGACTTCGGGCCTGTAGCTCAGCGGTTAGAGCAGGGGACTCATAATCCCTTGGTCGCGAGTTCGAATCTCGCCGGGCCTATTGCTCCATGTTCAAAGAACCTGCATGGCGCTTTTTCCCGTTGACCCCCGCCGCGCAGACTGGAAGCCTGTGGGCCATGCGCACCTACACCCTTGACGACTTGCGGAACTGGCCGACGGCCACGCGCGACCTCTCGAATCCCGCCCGGCTGGCGGTGATCGGCGATCCAGTGGCCCATTCGCGATCCCCGCAGATGCACAACCCGGCCCTCCGTGCCGCCGGGATCGATGGCGAATACGTGAGGCTCCACCTGCAACCGGAGGAGTTGGAGGAGGGCATCGCCTTGATGAAGGCAGCGGATTTCATCGGTTTCAACGCCACGATCCCGCACAAGGGGGCGGTCTTCGCCGCGGTCGACGGGATGAGCGAGACGGCGCGGCGGATCGGCGCGGTGAACACGGTCGCGATCCGGGATGGCGTCCTCGTCGGGCACAACACCGACGCGCCGGGGTGGAAGGAGGCGGTGCGGGAGGCTTTCTCCGCGGACCTCGCCGGGCTGCGCGTCATGGTCGTCGGCGCGGGCGGCGGAGCGGGCCGGGCGGCGGCGGTGCAATGCGCCATGGACCGCTGCGAGCGGCTCGTGCTCGCGAACCGCACGGTGGAGAAAGCTCACGCGCTCGCGGCGGAGCTGCGGGACGCGATCGGTGACGCCGGACGCCTCGCCGTGATCCCGTGGGAGGAGGGAGCGATGGAGCGCGAGCTCGACGGCATCGACTTGATCGTCAACGCGACTTCCATGGGGATGAAGGAGGGCGATGCGGAGGCGGTGCCGCAACGGCTTATCCAGCCGCATCACCTCGTCTACGACATGGTCTATGCCCCGGCACGGACGCGTTTGATGGCCGCCGCCGAGGAGCGGGGCGCGAAAGCCGAAAACGGGCTAGGGATGTTGCTGTGGCAGGGGGCGCTCGCCTTCGAGTTCTGGTTCCGGCGCGAGGCTCCGCTGGTGGCGATGCGGGAAGGGCTTCTTGGTTCGTAAGCCTTTGGTACGGGAGAGGAGGATTCGGGGAACGGGGTACCGTTTCCGTTTTTTGGACAAAGGCTCATGGCATCCAACATTTTCTGAATCGGCGCGAAGCTTGGCTCGTCATTCCAACATCGCCGCGAGGTCCGGGAGCCGGATGCAGGCGAGACAATCAACCACACCACCAACACACCCCACCCACTATGAAACTCACTGTTCTCTCCACTCTCGCCGCCGCCGCCTTCGCCTTGGTCGGTGCCACCAGCGCCGAAGCCGGTCCCCGCTACGGGGGGCATGGCGGTTATGGTCACGGCCACGGCGGTCACGGCCACAGCCATGGCGGCTACGGTCACGACCACGGGCACTACCGCCCGGTCTACAAACTGCACACGGTGGAGGTGAACCGGACCCGCCATTGCCGCACCGCCTACGACCACTGCGGTCGCCCCTATACCTACCACGTCACGGTGGTGACTTACTGCGACCACTACTCGAACGGCACCTCGCGCACTTGGTCGCGGACCTTCTCTTGAGCGAACGCCCCCGCCATCGTCGGCGGGATCCATACCCAAAAACGAAGCAGGGCACCGGGAACGGTGCCCTGCTTTCGTTGGAAGCAGGTCGTAGGCGCGTCCAATCGGGAACGGACCGGATGTCCGAACGACGCCCGACGAAGCCAATGGCCTCGGCTGCAATGGAAGATGCGCCAAGGCCGAGGCGGTCGCGCCTACCGCCCCAGGATTTTCAAATGAAGGGTCGGAGCCGGCAGGGTGGGATGCCGGGAGGAGGCGAAGGCATGGACGAGGCCGCCGCTGCGGGTCTCGGGGGTCTCGCGGACGACGAGGAGGGTGGCGAGGCGGTTCGAGTCGGCGTTGAGGAAATCGCGTAAAACCTCACCCTTAATGCCGAAGCCGCCCGTCTGGATGCCGCGCGGCACGGTGAAGCGACCGAGTTCGCGAACTCGGTCGCGGAGAATCCCGTTCCCGGTCGAGAGCTCGTTGGCGGGGGCGTTTTCCCAATCCAGGGTCTCCGCCTCCCAGGCGTCGAGGGTGTCGTCGAGGAGACCGTAGACCGTGAACTCCGAGTCACCGAGGTGCGAGGCGAGGCCCCAGCCGGTCGGGGTGAAGCTCAGCTCCAGCCGGGCCGAGGCGATGCTGCCGGGGGCGATCCCGTCGAGGGGGAAGCGGAGGCAGGCCTTCCGGTGCGGCGAGGGCGAATCGATGCCGTGTTTCAACAGCAGGAGGGTGTCGCTGACGTGGTCGTTGGGGCGGCCCGCCCAGACATAGGCGTCGGCCCCGCCGGGAGCGGCGGTGGTCAGGGTGGTCATGCCGGGCTCCTTCGGGGCGGAGGGGATCTCGGGCAGCGCCCAGACGCCCTCCTCGGGGCCTTCGCTGACCCCGCCGAGGGAGGCTCCGGCCACGAGGGTCTGCTGCCCCCCGCGCAGGGCGATGCGCTTTCCGGTGTCGGGCTGCTCGACTTCGACGAGGCCGTCGAACACTTGCGTCTGCGTCGCCCCGCTGCTTGGATGGACGTTCACCGCGAAGCGCGTCCCGTGGTCGATGACCCGCGCGCCCGGCGTGCGGATGGAGAAGCCCTGTGCCGATTCGCCGACCTCGGCGACGACGGTGCCGCGGGCGAGGACGCAGTTCATCGCGTCGACGAGGGTGAGCTTCGCCGGGGCTTCGAGGACCAGTTCGGCCCCCGAGTCGAAGGCGATGGTGGCGAGGCCGCGGACCAGTTCGAGATCGCCCGGCCCGAGGCGGGCGCCCTCCGCCGTCGGCAGGGTGCCGCTCTCCCAGCGGGCCGCCTCGGTCTTCTTCATCGTGGCGAAGCTCGCGTCCTGCGGCTGCGGCCGCACGATCACGAGGGCGAGCAGGGCGACGAGCGCCGCGGCGGCGAAGCCCTGCCACAGCGTCGGGACACGGCGGGCGCGGATCGGGGGGAAGTCCTCGATTTCAGCGCCTTCGCCGTTTTCGCCCCCCGCCCCGACGCGGTCCCAATGCAGCGTGGCGTGGTCGTGGAGGAAATCGAGATAGACGCGCCGGGCCTCGGCGTTCTCGGAGAGGATCGTCTCCAGTTCCGCAACTTGGGCGGCGGAGAGGGAACCCTCGATATAGCCGTGGGCGAGTTCGAGGAGAGGGTCGATGCTGGATTCGTTCATGCGTGGCCGAGTTCTTTTTCGACGCAGAGGTAAAGGCTTTTGCGGAGACGGCTGAGGAGCCGGTAGACCGCGCCCTCGGTGCGCTCGGTGCGGCGCGAGATGCCCTCGATGGAGGCCTCGTCGCGGTAGCGCAGATCTAGGATCTCGCGGTGGTCGGGAGGGAGCTTGGTCACGCATTTTTGCAGGGCCTGCTCGCGCCGCTCCCAGCGGTTCTCGCGGATGGCCGACTCGGACTCCTCGCTGAGCAGTTCGAGGACGCGTTCGCCGAGGTACTCGGAGCGGGCACGTTTCGAGCGGCGGCGGTAGGCGAGGATGCGGTAGAAGAGGATTTTCCGCGCCCAAGCCGGGAAGTTCGTGCCCAGCTCGAACTGGTGGAACTGCCGCCAGATCACGATCTTGCCTTCCTGCATTACGTCCTGGGCGTCCTGCGGACAGGCGACGAGGCCGGTCACGTAGAGGGCGAGGCGGCGTTCGTGCTCGGCGAGGAGGAGCAGGAAGGCCTCGGTGCGGTCGGGATCGGGGCTGGGGGCTTCGGCGGGCATGGCTTTTCCAAGGGATTCAGTCGGGACGCGACGGTTTTGGACAGGGAAAAGTGCGGCGCCCGACCGGATCAGGGCCGTAGCAGGGCGGCGAAGGCTCCGTCGTGGCCGTCGCGCCAAGGGAGGGAGGAGATCGTCCTTTCCACCGCGAAGCCGGAGGCGGCGACGACTTCCTCGTTCTCTTCCCGGTCGATGGAGCAGGTGCTGTAGACGAGGCGGCCGCCGGGCTTGAGGAAGGCGGCGACGGAGCGCAGCAGGGCGAGTTGCTGCCGGGCATGGCGCTCGAAATCGCGCTCGGTGAGCCGCCAGCGCACGTCGACGCGGCGGCGCATGGTGCCGGTGTTGGAGCAGGGGGCGTCGAGGAGGATGGCGTCGAAGGCGGGCAGGTCGCTCGCGGGTGGGGGATCGGTCCAGTCGAGGTGGCGGACTTCGGCGTTGGCGATGGAGAGGCGTTCGAGATTCTCGCGCAAGGGACCGAGGCGTGGCTCGGAGGAATCGCTGGCGACGATGCGCCCCTGGTTTTCCATGAGGGCGGCGAGGAGGGCGGTCTTTCCACCCGGCGCGGCGCAGGCGTCGAGCACGGTCTCGCCGGACTGCGGATCGAGGAGGCGGCAGGCGAGGGAGGTGCTGGGGTCTTGGATGTAGATCAAGCCCTGCCGCAGCCATTCGGTATTCGGGGTCCCTTCGATGAGGAAAAAACCAGGGTAACTGTCTCCCAGTGAAGAGGGTAGGGTCTCCGACCTGACCCTGTCGAGCGCCTCGCGGTCGCGGGCGAGAGGGTTGAGGCGGGCGTAGACGGGAGGGGCCTCGTTGTTCCAGCGGCAGAGGGCTTCGGTGGCCGCTGGACCGTGCTGGTCGGTCCAGCGGCGGAGGAGGAAGTCGGGGTGGGAGTAGCGGTCTTCGAGGGGCCAAGTCTCGATCCCGGCGAGGAGTTCGCTTTTCTGGCGCTGGGCGGTGCGCAGGATGGCGTTGACGAGGGAACGCTCGTGCGGGCGGGCGAGGGCGACGGTCTCGTTGACGGCGGCGTGCTCGGCGATGCCGGTCTTGAAAAGCTGGTAGAGGCCGAGGCGGAGGAGGTTCTGGGTCTGCGATTTGATGGCCCCCCGGCGGAAGCGCTCGATCAGTTCGTCGAGGAGGTAGAGGTGGCGGATGACGCCATAGAGGAGATCCTGGGCGAGGCCGCGGTCGGGCGGGGAGAGCCGTCGCCGCCGCGCGAAGTCGTCGAGGAGGTCGGCGGCGTAGCGGGAGGTATCCTCCCAGGCGGTGAGGGCGTCGAGGGCGCAGCGGCGGGCGGGGGAGTCATGGGACATGGGTTTGGGGGTCACGGGTCACCAGTCACGGGGAGGTTTCGGATTTCGAGCTTCGGATTTCGGATTTCGCGCCGTCACGGCGCGAGTTTGGCTCGCAGTTGCTTGGCCGCTTCGCCGTCGATGACGAGGGTGTTGGCGAGGTTGTCGCCGAAGTTGGTGAAATCCCGGAAGGTCCAGACGACTTCCTTGGCTTTGGTGATCTCGATGATCTGGGGATTGTCGGGGCCGGCGTGGCAGTTGCCGAAGCGGAGGTGGCCATTGTCCAGTTCTTCGACGGTGGTCACCCAGGCGAGGACGATGCCGGGCAGGTCGTGCTGTTCGAGCTTCCAGGCGATCTCCTTTTCCGGGGTGACTTCGAGGAGGCTGTGGCCGTTCCCGGTGGCGATCAGGGTGTTGCCGTTTTTCAGGCGGATGGCGGCGAAGCATTTGCCTCCGAAGGCCTCGGGGCCGTGGCCTCCGGCGGGTTCGCGTCCGAAGAGGGGCACGGGGAATTCCCACACGACTTTGCCGGCGGCGTCGTATTCCTTCACGGTCTGGTCGGCTTCGTGGGCGACGAGGGTATGGCCGTCGTCGAGGCGGCGGACGAGGCGGGTGTCGGAATGGGGGTTCGGTTTGGAGACAGCGAGGGGGAACTGCCTGAGGACGCGCTTGCCGGGATCGACTTCGATGACGCGGCCAGGGCCGGACTCGACGATCATCGTGCTGCCGTCGGGGAGGCGCTGGTAGGCGTGGATCTCGACTTTGCCGTTGCCTTCGCGGCGGTTGGTGGTCGTGGCGTCGTATTCCCAGACGATCTCCTTGGCGAGGTTGATCTCGATGACGCGGGGCCAGCCGTCCTGCGTAAGGAGGTTGCCGTTGGGAAGGAGGTGGAGGTCGTGGACGGCGCCGAGGGGGCGGTGCCAGAGGAGTTTGTTGCCGTCGGCGGGATCGACGATGGCGATGCCTTTGCCGCCTTCCGCGCCGATGACGAGGCGTTCGGGCGGGGCGGCGGAGGCGCTGAGGCTCAGGGCGAGGAGGAAGGCGAGGATGGGGAGTCTGGTCATGGGCGGGTCACGGGTCACGGGTCACGGGTCACGGGTCACGGGTCACGGGTCACGGGT
>ERZ761602.577-NODE-577-length-77046-cov-6.627788_pt1 | contig 77046 bp, 63 predicted proteins | sample MGYA00512165_ERZ761602 | MGnify/ENA primary metagenome ERZ761602 (study PRJEB28899, sample SAMN02445085) | bioreactor sludge metagenome | biome: EBPR sludge; isolation source: Thorneside wastewater treatment plant | place: Australia: Brisbane, Thorneside Wastewater...
GCCCTCCCCCGCCTCCTCCACCACCCCCAGGGCCAGGTTTTTTCTACCAGGGTGTGTGGTATGATGGAGAATGGGTGGACACGGATGGCGACCGCATCCCTGATCAAGCAGACCCTTGCCCGCATGATCCATGGAATGGTGTGGATTCAGACATGGACGGCCTTTCCAATTACGATGAGGTTTATATTCATTTCACCGATCCGTGGAAGGCTGACACGGATGGGGACGGTCTCACGGATTATGAGGAAACCTTTATTTTTCACACCAATCCGCTGGCGCAAAAAACCAATCCCAATCAAGAGCGCACGGATTTCTTTATGGTTGGCCTCGACCAGGATGCGGATGGTGATGGATTGCCGGACCATGTTGAGGATTGGTACAACCGGCGCGGTTTCGGCCTCAACAAAAACGATCCAAATGACGCCGCAGGAGATTTGGACGGCGATGGAATCAGCAACCTTGACGCCTGGCTGGCTGGCTGGGATTTGACAGCCAATCTTCACCGCTATGACTCCGATGGCGACGGCATCACGGATGCCGTCGAAGATTGGTGGAATATGAATCACCCGGGAATTTTCAATAAATTCTGGTTCGATGACGCAGTGCAAGATTACGACGGTGACGGACTCCTGAATTTTGAAGAAATCCTGCTTGGCCTTGACCCAGGCAACCCAATGTCCGACGGCGTCACGCCCGACCTTCAGCGCGCCATTCAGATTACCGGGCACTCCTGGTCCATGCCGCTTTTGCCAGGAGACGCGGATGCCGATGGCATGAGCGACTTATGGGAGCACCGGCACCACTTCAACCTGCGCTCCCCCGCCGACGCGGCTCTGGACCCCGACGGGGACGGTCTGCCAAACCTGATGGAATTCCAGACTTGGAGGAATCCCTGGCTGCGCGACTATTCGCCGCCAGGAGGAGTGCCTGATGACTTGGATCTCGATGAAAATGACGAGACGACCCTGCCCGCGTCTGCAAACCAGCCGTGGCAGGCGCAAGCATCAAGTTCTTTGCCGCATGGCTCCACACGCAGCTACAATGTGGTGGACGGCACTTTGTCTTTGGATGCGCCCGGGATGATGCCAAGAGTTCAGACGAAGAAATTCAGGCGCGTTCGCGGTGATGATGACGCCGCCTCGCATCTGCAGGGAGGCACTTGGCACAACAGGCAGGAGCATCAAGCCGTCGTCGAGGCGGAAGGTGGCGAGCCTCCCGAGGGATGCATCCCCCAGGGAGGCGAAAACGCGTCAATCGGGGACACCTGCTCCTGCCAGCACGGCACGGCGGAGCGTTTTGAAAGGCGGGGCGGCGACGCCGGCGCGGAATGGTACTATCAGGGCACGCCTGTCAGCCAGCTCCCGGAAGGGCATCATGGTCGCGATGTGCCCTGGAGTGAGGAGGAAAGGAATGAAGGCGGCTGGCATGAAGAACCCATACCCGCCACAGCATTTTGGCAAGCAATCAACTACTGCCCATATGAAAGCCAGCCATCCTTCACTGAAAGCGCTTACATGCGCATTGTTCTTCTCTCAAATCTGCCGCAAAACGCGGAGCCTGTCACACGTCACTGCATGGTCGAGACTTCCTACTACAGAAAGAGAACCGAAAATGACCCCGCAACACCAGATCTTATCCTGATAAATTCAGATCTGCGGACGGAAAGCATGACCATTCAGCCAGGCAGCCGCCACTCGAATCCAGCAGGTGATGTGGCAGGTTCCTTAACCAAGGTCAAAGTCACCTACATTCCTGATTCATCCCCGCCGAAGCCCCCGCCCTTGTCACTTTCAGACGCCGCTGGCACGCGCTACCGCAAAGTCGGACTTAACGGCTACCCCATGCCTGATGCCAAACCCCAGGTACAGTCGGAAAATGGCGAGAACCCCGAGGAAACCCACCTCGACCCCTTCTCCTGCCAGATCCGCCACTCCGTCACCGATGTCTATGTCGAGGCGCCGGGGGCGCTGCTGCCCTTGACGGTGCGGCGTGATCTGACTCCCGAGTCCTGGAACGACCGCTCCGGCTTGCGCGGAGATGAGCGCCCCTGGCAGCCCTTCGGCCCCGGCTGGTCCACCAACCTTTGCGCTTATGTCAAATTCACCAATTACCGCCAGGCCGAGGTCATGGATGAGCAGGGCGCCTCCCACACTTACTTCCTGGACGGCGGTGATCCTCTCACAGGAGCGGGCGCTCAGTGGCTCCATGACCGCCAGGAGCACCGCGATGTCAAAACCCGCATGAATCAGTTCACAGCGAACGTCGTGACGCACTCAACTGAAATCGGGATCATGCCTGTGTCTCCTCCGCAGTTTTCAAACATCAAACTGGTCAAAAAATTCGGCACCACCTGCGCCTACCAAATGGTGCTTGCCTCGAATCTCCATCAAATTCTGGCCTCCGACCGCATGACGCCCGCCGATGATGCGTCCATTCACACTTATGCGCGTCTCTCTAATGTCACTGACCGCCACGGAAACCGCCTCGTCTATGAATACCCGGACTCCTCATCTCTGATCCCCAAACGCATTTACGACCCGGATCGTCCGGGACATCAAATCCTCATCTCCCAGCAGATGGGGCGCGTCACCACAATCCAGGACCCTTCCGGACGTCAGATTCATTATTCCTACGTTCCCACCAACGCCTCAAACCATTCTACCGTTTCCATGCAGGCACCCGTCTCCGTGCTTGAGGAAGTGCATGGCGCGCCGCCGGGAACAGGCGTTTTTCCGGATGCCTTGAACCGTCTGCATCACACCACACTCCTGGCCTCCGTCACCCAGAGTGGAGCTTCGGTGGGGTATCGCTATTCCCTCCACCCGGATTGCGAGCCGCCCAGCGATGAGGATGACCCCGGCACCATGCATTTGCATGTGGCCCTCTCGCAAATCACGGATGAGCGCGGTAATGCCTGGAATTTTCACCACTCTTTCAACAGGTACATCTATTCCTGGACCGGAGAGCATGTCAAACGCCAGTTCGGCCTGCCCATGTTGTTGACTCATGTCATGCAGCCGGACGGCACACACACCCAATTGCACACCACGCGCACGGTGAACCCCGCCGGCGGCGTCTTCCCCACAACCAGTTTCACCACCACCGTCACGGCGCATGCTCCCGCGCCCTTGATTCCAGGGCTGCCCGCCGAGCCGGTCCGCCGCTTCACTTACGAGTTCAAAGACCCCGTCTTCCTCACCCCCACAGGCTACCTGCATGCCACCGCATCCCCCACCAATGTCACCTATGCTTACAGGCAGATGGACATCACATCACTCCAAGTCCAGGAAGGCAACGTGGTCGTCTCCGGCACCGAATCCTTCCACTTTGATCCCGATGCCTCCATGGCCCTGAGCAAAACCGTGGACCGCAGCGGCGGCGTCACCGAATTTGTCTATGACTCCAGCGGCTATGACGACCCCATCAAGGAGCGCCGCCAAGTCTCCGAAAACTCCTGGTTGGAAAAGTCATTCGTCTATGATTCAGACACCCGCATCCTGACCAAAACCACCGACGCGCGCGCCATCGTCACCCAGCACACTTTGACCACACGCACCCTGAACGGGCGCACCGCCAAAGGCCTGCGCGCCTCGGAAAAGATCACTGGACCCGCTGGAACACCAGGTGGCTCCCTCACCACCTGGGCCTACGAACACCCCGTCTTCGCAGGCTTCATCACCAGCCAGACCGTGGACTTCCCCACTGCCAGAAACGGCGTGGACACCCCGACGGCGGCGGATGTGCCCGCCGTCGTCACCACTTTCTCCACCGCCGCCAAGGACTCCGTCACCGGCTGGTGGCGGCGTGTCACCGAGACACGCCAGATCGGCGGTCAGTCCGCCTCCACCCTCACCGTCAGCGACTTCAACGGGCGCAAGCGCTCCGTCACCGACCCGCGCGGCCAGACCACTCTCTTTGATTATGATGAGCGCGGACGCCTCACCCGTGTCACCCACCCGGACCAGACCTTCCGCTTCCTCGACTACGACGCGCATGGAAACCTCATCCTGGAAATGGATGAAAACGGCACCCGCACCCTCCATGCCTACGATGTCCTCAACCGCCGCATCTCCACCACCGTGGACCTCAACCGCAACGGCATTCCCGACGCGCGCTACACCCAGGTCGCTCACGACGCCTCCGGCTTCCCCGTTTATAACGGGGACATCGTCACCGAAGTGCTGCATTACAACTCGCTCAACCTGCCCGTCCTTGAGCGTGACGCGCGCGGCATCCTGACCCTCCACGAATACGACTTCATCGGCCGCAAAATCAGGACCACCGTCAACCCCGGCGGCACAGTCAACGAGCGGGCCGTGACTTCCTTGGAATATCAGGTGGCTGGAATCAATGGCGGCAAGGAAGCTGGCGGCTCCGTCTTTGACTCCTCCAGCTTCAAACCCGTGCGCGTCACCGACCCGCGCGGCCAGCAGACCTCCTTCACCTACAACCCCCTCCATCAGCTCATCCGCGAGCAGCGGCCTGATGGCAATGTCATCCACCGCACCTACAATCAAAACGGCCAGTCGGCCTCTGTCACGACCGCCGCGCCATCCGCATGGACTCCGCCTTTCCTCACGGTCGAGGGCCACCAGCAGATCAATCATACCACGGCGGCCAGTTCCGGCGTCTTCGTCACCCGCACCCTTTACGATGCCCTAGGTTTGCCGCGTCAGGTCACCTTGCCTGACGGCACCCTCAGCACCTCCCTCCACACAGCCCAGGGCAAGCCCTGGAAGCAGGTGGACGAGACCGGAGCCGAAACTCTGACGCATTACGACACCGCCGGGCTGCCAGTCAGACTCACACAGGACATCGTCCCGGCAGCCACTCTGCTCAGCACCTCCTCCATCTCCACCTCCAATGCCCGCCCCGTTACCTTCACCAGCTACGATCTGGCCGGCAACCCCGTCAAAATCACCGACCCGCTGGGCAACGTCACCCGCATCCGTTACGACGCCCGCAACCGCCCGTGGAAGGTCATCCAGCCCCGGATGGTGCATCCCGACCTGGCCGACGCCCCGGAGAACACGCCAGGCAAATACATCTCCCCCACCGTCGTCACCGAATACGATGCCGCAGGCCGTGTCATCAAAGTCACCAACCCGCTCGGACACACCACCCGCAGCTTCTACGATGCCGCAGGCAGGCTTGTCCGCGTATTTGACCCGCTCGACAATGCCACCGCCCACACCCACGACCCCGCTGGCAACGTCCTCACCAGCACTGACCCGCTTGGACGCACCACCACCAACACCTATGACGCCCTCGGCCGCCACCGCGCCAGCACCGACCCCTCAGGAATTGCCACCAGCTTCACCTACGATGCCGGCGGCAACCGCACCGCCCTCACCGACGGTCTCGGACGCACCACATCTTTTCTTTACGATGTGCTCGGCCGCCTCACCCGCCAGACTCATCCCAACGGAGACGCCACCATCCACACCTGGGTGCTTGACCGAAAAACTTCGGAAACCAGCCCTGACAACCGCGTCACCACCTTCACCTACGACACTCGCGGCCGCCTCACCAACCAAGTCACCACCACCTCCGGCATCGGCAGCGGCGCGTTGGAGAGCCGGCGCTCGTATGACGCGGCGGGGCGTTTGAGCAAGGTGGTGGACCTCGCACCCAGCCGCGCCCTCACCACGCCCGGAGTCGCCTGCCGTTACCAGCATGACAAGCTCGGCCGCCTCACCGCCGAGGCCTCCTACGCCACCAACACCGACACCACAGGGCTGACCCACCTGCATCATTATGACCGCGCCGGCAACCGTGTGCGCTCCGAGCTGGCCTGCGGCATGGGTGCCGCCCGCCGCGTGCTGACCACCACCCTCGACAGCCATCACCGCCCCCTCATCCTCCACGACGACAACCAGACCCCCGCCACCCCCGCCGACGACCGCCTCACCCGCTGGCGCTACGACCCCGCCGGGCGCGCCATCCGCCTCACCCTGCCCAACGGCCAGACCCAGGTCAACCACCACGACGCCGCAGGCCGCCTCGTCCTGCGCGAGCTCCACCGCCCGCCACCCGCCGGGCAAGCCATCAGCGGCTCCACCCTGCTCGCCTCCTTCACCTGGCAGCATGACGCCGCGGGCAGCGTCACCGCCCAGACCGAGCACTGGTTCGCCTCCGGCACCCAGCCCGCGCGCACCCGCTCCACCACCATGGAGTACGATGCCTCCAGCCGCCTCCACATCGAGCGCGTGCAGGACGGCGGCACCGCCCTGGTCACCACCACCTACGCCTACGATGCCGCCAACAATCGCACCGGCAAAACCGTCGCCCTTAGCAGCAGTGGCAGCGCGCCCTCCGGCGTTGAGACCGGCCACTGGACTTACATCTACAACAACGCCAACCAGCTCACCCGCTGGACCAAGCACGCCGGCGCCAGCGCAGGCGTGGGCGTCGGCCCTCTGCTCACCGGGGCCAGCTTCACCTATGACAAGAGCGGCAACCGCACCAGCCGCGTCCAGGACGGCACCACCGCCGCCGCCGCGCGCACCACCACCTACACCTGGGACACCTGGAACCGGCTGCAAAAGGTCGTCGTGCCTGTCACCGCCACCGCCAAGCGCACCTGGACCTACACCTACGACCACCGGATGCGCCGCACCAGCATCCACCAGACCGGCAGTGGGCTGAAAACCCACCACACCGCCGTGGTGTTCAGCGGCGGGCTGAGCGTGGCGGAGTTCACCCGCAGCAGCAATGCCGCGCTGAGCGCCACCACGCTGCCCGCAGTGCGTTACCTGCGCGGCCCCGACATGGGCGGCGGCGTGGGCGGGCTGCTGGGCACCCTGCGCCACCCGGTCAACACCAGTGAAATCCCCGTGGCCCCCACCGCCGCCAACCCCGTGCGCGAGCGCTACAACCTCAGCAACGGCCGTGGCGACATCGTGGCGCAGTCCGACCAGTCCGCCACCCTGACCTGGACGGCGAGTTACGAGGCCTACGGCAAGCGCACGAGGGAAACCGGAGCCAACGCCGACCGCCAGCGCGCCAACACCAAGGACGAAGACCCGACGGGGCTCTTGAACGAAGGGTTCCGCTACCGCGACATTGAGACGGGCGTCTGGCTCAGCCGCGACCCGGCGGGGTTCGTGGACGGCCCAAACCTCTATGCCTATGTCAAACAGAACCCGTGGACCCACTTCGATCCGCTGGGGCTGTTCATTCCTCACCCAACGGCACTGGCGAACAACTGGATCAGAGACCACACCGGCGTTGATGTCTTGGGGACTGTGAACAGTGTTTCGCAATGGATGCACGAGCATCCGAGAACAATGGGAGGCGTGAAAGCCGTCGGGGGAGCGGCGGAAACCGTAGTTGGCGGAGCGGCTATTTTGGCCCCAGAGCCGACAATGGTGACTAAAGTTGTCGGAACAGCGGCTGTTGCGCATGGGGCAGACACTTTCCAGGCAGGGGTTCACCAGATGTTTAGCGGCAAGCCAGAACGAACGCTAACGAGCCAAGGCGTTGAAAAGATCGCCACAATCGCAGGAGCGAGCAATCCTGTGGCTGTTGGCGAATGGACTGATGCCGGGCTTGGAATGGGCTTGTCGTTGGGGTCTGGGTTTTTGAGCAACACAGCAAAAGCGCCGAACATTGTCGCATCCGCTCGCCTTACTGCTCAGGAATCAGGAACTGTGCTCGGACAAGCAAAAGGATGGTGGCTAAAAGGCGCCGAAGGAGATGCTGCATGGTCTCGCCTTTCGGCATCTGACAAGTTCTACTTCGAGATAGGCCAGAAGACGCTAAGCGATGAAGCCTTCAAGGCAATCAGTCACATCACCGATCCTGTTGCGCGCGGCAAAGCAATGGTTGAGCAAATGGGAGTCGTGAAAGCCACCATGACCGTTAATCCCAAGGCCATGAATCCAGGAGCAGCCGGCACACTGTCAACAGGGCCTACTCCAGGAGCACGCGCAGCAATCAGGACGGGTGGTGCTGGCGCTGGTGCTGCTGGGCAAGCTGCCAACGCCGCTGAACCCACAGACGAGGACGACGAATGAACTGCTTTGAACTTCTATTTGCAACGTTGAGCATCGTGGCGGGAATACTCGTTGGCGCTTGGGTTGCCGAGAGCCACGCTTGGTATGTTGCCCTCGGCGCTGGTCTGCTTACCAGCTTTGCTGTCTTTGGAAGTGTGAATCTCATCGGCATTATTGCTGGCCGGATGCACAAGCGCAAAGCGTCAGACCAAGACAACGGCGAGAAATGAATCACCCACACCAACTCCCTCGGCCTTCACCCTGCAACGCTTCTCCCCACCGCGCCGCGTGCCTGAGCTTGCATTATGCGGCTGAGCGTTGCGGCCTTCGATGTGTGCTCGCTTCGATGAGGCGTTGAGGACTGCGGGAAACGGGGAAACGGGAAACGGGGTCAGTGTGCAACTGCTTGACAGAAGCGAGCCGCTCGGTTCGGACCGTGGAAACGGGGTCAGGGTGCAACTGCTTGACAAAATATCCCCCCACTAAATGCACCCTGATTTGATTCCCCGTCTGACGGCATCAACAAAGGCCTCGGCGTGGCAGAGGAGTCTGAAGTGGTCGAGGTGGCGGGGTTTGGCGCGTGAGGGTGGGCGGAACGCGGGGACGATCTTGGTGGAGGTGGTGGAGTGGGCTAAGCCTGGCTCGATGAAGACTGGTTCGCCTTCGTGTTCGCGCCATTCGCCAGGCTGCCACTGGAGGGCGTGGAACCTTCTCGCGCCGCTGTGGTGGGCGCTTTTTTACTGCTCCCACCAGAGGCGGTTGCCGAGGTTTTGAGCGCCCTTGATGAGGATGCCGTGGTCGGGGCCGGGGGCGGGCTGGCGGGGGTTGAGGAAACGGGGTCAGTGTGCAACTGCTTGACAGTTCTGCCGCGGGTGCAAAAACCGGCGCATGGCACGCAGCATCCGCATTCAAGCCGCAGGGGCATATTACCACATCATGGCGCGGGGAAACCGCCGGGAGGACATTTTTCATGATGACGACGACCGGCGCTTCTTTCTCCACACCCTCAGCAGGCATGTGAGATGACCGGCTGGCGTGTCCAGGCCTGGGTGCTGATGGGCAATCACTCGCCGCGTCGTGGCTGTGGCCGCATGGCTGTCAGCTGCGCATTCCGGCACGAGGACTGGCGGATTTGCCAAGCAGGGTCATTTTCCCGGCCCGTATTTTTCGAGGAACTGGTTGCGGAAGATGTTGCCGGGGTCCAGGCGGCGCTTGGTTTCAAAGAAGTCAGCTGCCATCGGGTAGGCCCGCGCGAATTGTTCGCGAGTGGCGTGGGGGCGGTAAGTCAGGTAGTAGGTGCCGCCGCAGGCGAGGGCCTCCTCGATCATGTCCTGGCTGAAAGCGCGCATCCGCTCATCGGACTCGGGGCCGAGTTCCATGTGGAAAAGCATCACCAGGCCAAAGACATGCTCGCGGGCGTAGGGCAGCGCGGTGGTCTCATCGGGCTTCACATCGCGCACGGTGATGTTCAGCAGGTCCACAGGCCGGTGCTTTTCAAAGAGCGGACGGATGCGGGTGATGAACTCCCCCAGTCTCCTCACCGGCACGAAGTACTCCTGCAGAATCTCGGTGCTGTCCGTGCGGCGGCTGCCGAAGTCGGAGGCTGGCTCGCCCTGGATCACGCTGCGCCATCCGCCGTCGAGTTCGCCGCCGAGACGCTCACCCCACTCCCGGACTTGCTTTCCGAAACCGCTGCCCACGCTGCCGCGGAAGACGAGCCGTTTGAGCAGCGGCATGAACCCGGCGGGTCGTGTCTTGGGCGGTGACTCGCCGGAGAGCCGGAGCACATTCACCGTGCCGCTTTCCAGGAAACCCAGCGGCGCCACGTTGATGCGCCCGTAGGCCATTCCGGCGGAGTCATCCAATGTCTCGCATTGAAAGGTCTTCCAATAGCTCTCCGGTGTCACAGCCACCGTTTTCGTCTTGTAATGCGCGTCCTTCACCACGCGCAAAGTTGCCTGGGTGATGATGCCGAAGAGTCCGTAACCGCCAAGCACATGGCGGAAAAGTTCGTCGTTCGTGTGCGCATCACAGGCCGCGACCCCGCCGTCAGCGGTGACCACCCGCAGCGAGACGACACTGCTGGCGATGGGTGGCAGGCCATGCTGCCAGCCGTGGCAGTTCACCGAGAGCGATCCGCCGACGGTGAAGTCATTGTTGGACTGCATGATCTGAACCGCCAGTCCGGCAGCCTGCAGACGGGGCAGCACGTCCCGCCACAAGGCCCCGGCTCCGACGGTGACAAAATGCGCCCCACCCTCCTGGCGCGGTTCATCCACGAAATTCAGCGGAGTCATGTCCACCACGACCGCGCCATCCGCCATCGTGTGGCCGCCCATCGAGTGCCTGGCGCCCGCGATGGCGATGCGGCCACCCTCAGCCCGCGCCTGCCGCACCAGTCCGGCGAGCTGCGCCTCCGCTTCCGGCAATGTCCGCGCCACCCGCACCACGCGCGCGGGATTCGCCAGGCTGAAGCGGCTCACGTCCTCTTTGCCGGGTTCGGGCGCGGGAGGCGCGGCGGCGGGATCACTCCACCAGACCAGGGCCAGATGCCCGGCGAGGATTCCGGAGAGAACGATCACGAGCAACAAGAGGCTGGTCAACAGCCGGCGAAGCATTTTCATCACCGACCGTTTAACACGGCTGCCCCGGCATTTGAAAGCGCGGTTTTTTTGACGACCGAAATTCCCGGCCCTCAGCGGAGCATTGGCCCGCTCAGACGGTGCCGAAGATGGTCCTGCCGGTGCTCAGCAGGTCGTCGCAGGCCTCCTTCATGCGCTCGCAGAGACCCTGCTCGCCTTTTTTGAGGTAGCTGCGCGGGTCGTAAGTCTTCTTGTCGCCGACTTCACCGTCAATCTTGAGCACGCCGGCGTAGTTCTTCATCATGTGGTCCACGATGGGGCGCGTGAAGGCGTACTGGGTGTCGGTGTCTATGTTCATCTTAATAACGCCGTAGCCGAGGGTCTCGCGGATTTCCTCCAACGGTGTGCCGCTGCCGCCGTGGAAGACGAGATCCATTTCCGCCGCCGCGCCGTGCTTGTCCATGACGGCCTTCTGCCCGTCGCGCAAAATGGCGGGCTTGAGCTTCACGGCGCCTGGCTTGTAGCTGCCGTGGACGTTGCCGAAAGTGGCGGCGAACATGAAGCGGCCGATGCCGTTGAGGGTCTCATAGACGGCGAGCATGTCCTCTGGAGTGGTGTAGAGCTTTTCATTGGCCACACCGGAGGTGTCGTGGCCGTCCTCCTCGCCTCCGACAACGCCGGCTTCGATTTCAAGGATGATGTCGAGCTCCGCGCATTGCTGGAGCAGTTCCTTGGAGACGCGCATGTTTTCCTCCAGGGGAAGCTCGGAGCCGTCGAACATGTGGGAGTTGAAAAGGTTGCCCTTGTCGGCCTCGCGACGCGCCTTGGTGGCGGCGAGCAGCGGCTTCAAGAATTTCTCGACGTTCTTGGGGTGGCAGTGGTCGGTGTGGAGGGCGACGAGGACGTTGTAGCGTTCCGCGAGGATGTGCGTGGCCTCGGCGAGCACGATGGCGCCGAGTGCCATGTCCTTGACCGCAGTGCCCGATGCAAACTCGCCCCCGCCTGTGGACACCTGGATGATGCCGTCGGATTTGGACTCCGCGAAAGCCTTCAGCGCGCCGTTGATGGTGGGCAGGGAGGTGACGTTGATGGCCGGGTAGGCGTAGCCGCCTTTCTGGGCGGCGTCGAGCATGGCGCGGTATTGGGCGGGGGTGGCGACGGGCATTTTGTTCGGTGTTCGGAGTTAGGGACGTGATTGGGAGCAAGAATGATGCCCGGCGCAAGGCTGGGTTCCATTTTGCGCCTTGCGCGCCATGGGGTTTCCGCGCATTCATGGCCCGCGCCACGCACGGATAGCTCAGTGGTAGAGCGGCTCGTTTACACCGAGTTGGTCGGGGGTTCGAATCCCTCTCCGTGTACCAGGAGCGGCAGCACCATTCAGAGCAGTTTTTTCTTTTTGAAGAACCAGATCGGTCCGAGTGCGGAGAGGATGAGTAAAACAATGACCGCTGGATAAGCCCAGGGCCACTTCGTCTCCGGCATGTGCTCGAAATTCATGCCGTAGATGCTGGCGATGAGAGTGGGCGGCAGGAAGAGCACGCTGGCGATGGTGAAGATCTTGATGATCTGGTTCTGCTGGATGTTGATGAGGCCGAGCGTGGACTCGAGCAGGAAAGTCATCTCCTGCTGCTGCTGGTTCGTGTAATCATCGAGAGACTTCACGTCCCGCATCACACTGCGGAACTGGGCCGCGAGGTCGCCGCGCAGCCAGGTGGCGGCGTTGTTGAGGAAGAACTGGAGCATGCGGTTCACGCTCACTAGGCTCTCGCGCAGGTTCGCCACCAGGGCGCTGCGGCGGCCGAGGGTGCGCACCACGTCGCCCAGGTCTTTTTCGATGGCCGCGTTCGCCTCGTGCGGGCGCAGGCTGAAGATCTCGCGGCCCACTTTTTTCAGGTCGGACTCCACGGTCTGGAGCGCGTCGGCGATGCGCGCCACGATGAGCTCGCAGAGGGTGAGAAAGACCGCGTCGCTCGTGGTGGGCAGGGAACACTGGCGGCGCACGGTGTCCGCCAGCAGGCGGAAGGCCATCGGGTCCGCGTAGCGCACGGTGGTGAGGCAGTCCGGCGCGATGACGAAGGAGATGGCCGTGGTGTCCGGGTCGGGCGTGTCGAGGCCCACGGGAATCCACGCGGTCATGTAGAGCGCGCCTTTTTCCATGTACAGCCGGCTGGATTCCTCGATCTCCTGCATCTCCTCGCGGGTGGGGAGCTGGTATTCGAGCCAGCTCTCCGACTCCAGCTCCTCGGCGCGGGAGGGGTTCATCAGGTCGAGAAAGACAAGATTGTCCGGGAACGGACGCACTTTCTCGTCGTTCCAGTCAATGAGCTGTCCTTGCTGCGTGATGAGGCGGATCATTCGGGGGGAGGGCGCGCAGTCTAGCGCCGCTCGTCCATGCCGCCACGGAAAAGGGGGTGAGTGGTGAAAATGGCGGCGCAAACTGTCTTGCCACCGCGCGCCGCGCCCGCTATCCACTGCGCGCATGTCCCTTCACGCCTGGTTCCACGTTGACAATGAGGCCGAGATCGCCTCTCCCGCGCTGCTGCTTTACCGGCCGCGCATCGAGCACAATCTGCGGCTCATGCTGGAGACCACAGGCGGGCCGGCGCGGCTGCGGCCGCATGTGAAGACGCACAAGCTGCTGCCGCTCACCCGCCGCCAGGTGGAGCTGGGCATCACGAAGTTCAAGACCTCCACCATCGCCGAGACCGAGATGTGCGCGGACGCGGGCGCGGCCGATGTCATGCTCGCCATGACCTGCGTGGGGCCGAACGCGCACCGCCTCGCGCGCCTGGCGGAAAAGCACCCCGGCGTGCAGTTCTCCGCCATCGCCGATGACGAGGAGAGCATCCGCACTCTGGCCTCCGCCGCGCAGCAGCACCGCGTCACCCTCGGCGTTTTTCTGGAGCTGGACTGCGGCATGGGGCGCACCGGCATCGAGCCCGGCGAGGCCGCCGCTTTTCTCGTTCATGTCATCAAAGACACCCCCGGCCTCATCTTCCGCGGCCTGCACGCCTACGACGGCCACATCCACGATGCCGAGCTGGCCGTGCGCCGGGAGCGCGCGGAGGCCGCCTTCGCGCCCGTGCTCGCCTTCCGCCAGCGCCTGGAGGGGGAGGGCGCGCATGTGGCGGAGCTCGTGGCCGGCGGCTCGCCCACCTTTGGTTATCATGCCGGGCACGCCGACCGCATTTGCAGCCCCGGCACCACCGTGCTGTGGGATTTTGGTTACGGTGAAAGGCACCCCGACCTGGCCTTCCTGCCCGCTGCAGTTCTGCTCGCGCGCGTCATCAGCAAGCCGGGCAAGGACCGTCTCACGCTTGATCTAGGCCACAAATCCGTGGCGCCCGAAAACCCCCACCCCCGCGTGAAATTCGAGGAGCTGCCGGAGGCCGAGGTGCTCATGCAGAGCGAGGAGCACCTCGTGCTTCACACCGAGCGCGCGCACGAGTTTCTCATCGGCCAGGCTCTGCACGGCATCCCCCGCCACGTCTGCCCCACCGTCTCGATGCACGGCGAGGCCGTCGTCATTGACCGGGGCAGGGCCGTCGAGACGTGGCCCGTCACCGCGCGCAACCGGCGGATCACGGTGTAGACGGCCCGTAGTCCGGGCACTCAAACCCGCGCCGCCCGTGGAAACTGGACCCGCGCTTGCAAAGCGCCTCCGCGCTTGGATGGTGCCGCGCCATGCGCCTGCTGCATCTCTACATCTCTCCAGAACACAACTATTACGGTCATCATGGACAGCCTGCGGGCACGGCTCCCATGCTCGAAGTGGACGAGGTGGAGTGCGTGGCGGGAAAGGGTCTTCGTGGCGACCGCTTTTTTGGCTACAAAGAGGATTACAAAGGCCAGGTCACCTTCTTCGAGCACGAAGTTTATGAGCGGCTGTGCGCGCAGTTTGGCATTCATGACCTGCCGCCATCCGTCTTCAGGCGCAACATCATCACCACGGGAGCGGATTTGAACGAGCTCATCGGAGGGGAGTTCGAGGTGCAGGGAGTGCGCTTTATCGGCACGCAGGAAAGCGCGCCCTGCCACTGGATGAACCAGGCCTTTGCCGAGGGCGCGGAAGACGCGTTGAAAGGACATGGCGGTTTGCGCGCGCGCATTTTGAGCGACGGCATCCTGCGCCGGGAGTGACGCCCCGGCAGCGGCAAGCGTAAACCTCACACTGCCATGCCCCGCCGCTCATTCACCTTCCCCATCGTCATCATCCTCCTGCCCGCCGCGCTGGCCGCATGGCTGCTGGCAACTGACCATGTGGCGCGCTCGCTGGGCGTGGTGCTGCTGAGTCTTCTGGTTGTGCTGCTGCTTTGCCTTTGGTGGGCGCTGGGAGCGCGGGGACGGCGTTTGAAACGACTTGCGCTCGTCCTGCTCGCGGGTGCCGCGCTGTGGGGCGCGGGCAGGCTGCTGCTGCGCTACGAAGGCTCCGCCGACGGCACCGCCATGCCGCGCTTCGCCTGGCGCTGGACGGTGTCCGCACCCGCCGCACCGGCACCGCAAGCCAAAGCCGCCGGTCTCGACCTGGCCGAAATCCCCGCCGGACTCGCCGACATGCGCTCCTTCATGGGAGCGAGCGGCGACGGCATCTTCCCTGCGCCCGCCTGGAAGACCGACTGGGCCGCGCATCCGCCGCGCGAGGCATGGCGGCAGGCTGCCGGCAAAGGCTGGTCCGGCTTTGCCGTGGCGGGTCGCCGCGCCGTGACCCAGGAGCAGCGCGACTCTGATGAATGCGTGAATTGTTATGACATCGTCACCGGCGCGCTGCTGTGGAGTCACACGGATGAGGCGCTTTTCTCCGAGCCACTCGGCGGAGACGGCCCGCGCGCCACGCCCGCCATTTCCGCCGACGGCGCGCGCGTTTACACACTCGGCGGCACTGGCATCCTGAACTGCCTCGACCTCGCCACTGGCGCGCGGCTCTGGCGGCGCGACATCCTGGCGGAGACAAAGACGGGCAACCTCATGTATGGCAAAAGCGGCTCCCCGCTCCTGCACGGCGCGCGTGTCATCGTCACCGGCGGCAATGGCGCGCCCACGCTGCTGGCCTATGACGCGCGCACCGGCGAGCCCTCCTGGCAGGCTGGCGGGGAGGCCGCCAGCTACAGCACCCCTGCCCTGCGCACTCTGGCCGGACGCGAGCAGATCGTCTCCGTCAATGCCGCCTCTGTCACAGGGCATGACACTGCCACAGGCACCGTGCTGTGGCGGCATCCGTGGCCCGGGGATTACCCCAAGGTCGGCCAGCCAGCTCAGGCGGGGCCGGACCGTATCCTGGTGACCTCCAGCTACGGGCAGAAAAGCCACCTGCTTGAAATCCGAGCCAGCGGCGGCGGCTTCGAAAGCGCCCTCGTCTGGAGCGCCAGCGCGCCGCGCACCAAGTTCAGCAGCGCCACCGTGCTCGACGGCCGCGCTTATGCGCTGGATGAGGGCACGCTCGTGGCCGTGGACCTGGAAAGCGGGGAGCGCCTCTGGCGGCAGGGGCGTTACGGCTTCGGCCAGCATTTGCAGTTGGGCGGCCTGCTCCTCATTCAGACCGAGCCCGGCCCCGTCGTGCTCGTGCGTCCCGGCGCGGACGGCCCGGAGGAAATCGCCCGCCTGCCCGCGCTCTCCAGTAAAACCTGGAATCCGCCCACCCTTGTCGGCCGCTGGCTGCTCCTGCGCAACGACCGCGAGATGGTCTGCTACGAGTTGGCGAAGTAAAAACACAAGTCTTCCCATTCCGCCCAAGGCGTGGTAAAAGCCGGGCATGAAAATTCCCATGCCTGCGGTTGTCCTGCTCATCCTCCTGGCGGGCTGCCCGCACATCGCCTCCGCGCAGGTCGTCATACCGGCGACACCGAAGAAATTTAAAACACGCTCCACGGGCGGCGGCGGCAGCGGAGGGACCGCCACACCCGCCGCTCCCGCGCGCCAGCCAACTGTGGTGCGGGAAATCCAGTACTTCACTCTCAGTGACGCGCGGCAGTGGAAAAGCACGGATGGCCGCAGCCTGCTGGGCAAGCTCATCGCCTTCGAGCAGAGCGAGCAAACCTTTGTGGACGGCCAGCCCTCCGGCCCGGCGGCGCAGCCGCCCGCCCGGCCCACGCTGGTGCGCGACGGCAAGGCGCGGCTGCTGGTGGGAAAGACGCCCTATGAGGTGCCTCTGGACCGCCTTTCGGATGAGGACCGCGACTTCATTCTGGCTCTGGAAAAAGCCGTTGCCGCCTCGTCCGAGGCGCAGGGCAAGTGACGCGCGCCTCGCCGCTTGCCGCAGGGCGCATCCCGCTCCATGCATCCGCCCCTCATGCCAGCCAAACGCCCCGCCGCACCCGCCCGCCGTCCTGTAAAAAACCCGCGCCCGCCTCTGTCGAAGCGCCGCCGATGAACGCGCAGGCCCGCACTTTGCCGAACGGCTTGGAGGTCATCGTGCGCGAGGACCATGAGCATCCCCTGGTGAGTGTGCAGCTCTGGGTCAGGGCCGGCAGCCTGCATGAGGAGGCGTGGACTGGCGCGGGTCTGGCGCACTGCCTGGAGCACATGCTTTTCAAGGGCACCTGGAAGCGCTCCGCCCAGGAGATCTCCCAGCATATCCAGCAGCTCGGCGGTTATGTGAACGCCTACACCACCTTCAACCGCACGGTCTATTACATTGACGGCCTGGCCGCGCACCTTGAGGGTTATCTGGAGATTTTGGCCGACATGGCGCGCCACTCGAAGATTGACGCCGCCGAGCTGGAAAAAGAGCAGGATGTCATCCGCCGCGAGATGGCCATGTGCGATGACGACCCCGGCCACGCGCTGCAGGACCTCGTGCAGGCCACCGCCTTCCGCGCGCATCCGCTGCGGCACCCGGTCATCGGCCACCGCGCCGTCTTCGACCAGGCGCGCCAGCCGGACCTGGCCGCCTTTTACCAGCGCCATTATGCGCCGAACAACTGCTTCGTCGTCATCGCCGGCGCGGTGTCCGCACGGGAAGCCTTCGAGATCGTCGAGCGCCAGCTCGGCTCCTGGGAGCGCCGCCCTTACGAGCCCGCGCGCCTGCCTGCGGAGCCCGCCCAGCGCGGCCTGCGCGAGGGGCGGAAAAACTTCGCCACCGAGCTCACGCGCCTGGCCCTGGGCTGGCAGATCCCCGGCGAGGGGCATGAGGACAAGCCCGCGCTCGATGTGCTGGCCTTTCTGCTCGGCTCCGGCCGCAGCGCGCGGCTTTACCAGGAGCTGCGCGAGAAGCTCGGCATCGCCCACTGGGTGTGGGCCGGCGCGTGGGGCGCGCAGGAATGCGGCGTCTTCAATGCCGAGGTGGAGTGCGACCCGGAGGACGAGACCGCCTGCCGCGCCGCCATGCTGGAGGTGGTGGAGAAAATGCGCGCCGCCGGGCCTGACGCCGCCGAACTTGACAAGGCCGTGCGCGCCACCACCAGCGGCCAGCTCCGCGCACTGAGCACCACGAAGGGCCAGGCCGCCGCGCTCGGCCACGGATGGCTGCATGTGGGCAGCCTGGAGCACTCGCGCCATTACCTGGAGGCCGTGCGCGCTCTCACCCCGGAGCGCATCCGCGAGGTGGCGCGGCGTTACCTGGTGCCGGCGACGCTGAGCGTGGCCGTCGTCGGCCCAGAGGTCGAGACCGCCGCCAGCGCCGGCATCTCCGCCACGGAGCGCGCCGGCGTGGAGCGCGTCGTTTTGCCGAACGGCCTCACCCTGCTTGTGCGGGAGAATCCGCGCCTGCCGCTCGTCTCCATCCGCGCCGGCTTCCTTGCCAGCGTGCCCGCCGAGACCGCCGGTAATGCGGGCGTCACCATGGTCTCCGCCGCGCTGCTTTTGAAGGGCACGAAAAAGCGCGCCGCCAGGCAGATCGCCTCCGAGCTGGAGAACCTCGGCGGCAGCCTGCACTGCTCCGCCGACGCGCACCGTTACACCCTGGGCGCCGAGGTCATGCGCGGGGACGAGGCGCGCGCATTTGATCTGTTGTCCGACCTCATCCAAAACGCCACCCTGCCCGCCGCCGGGCTCGCCGAGGTGAAGAAGCGCCACCTGGCCAGCATCCAGGAGGAGATGGAGGACCCTCTCACCGTGGCCATGCGCCGCGCGCGGCGGCACATCTTTGAGGGGCTGCCCTTTGAGCGCACCGCGCTGGGCACCGAGGCAAGCGTGAGGGCGCTCACCGTGGCCGGCTGCCGCGCCATGCTGCGCGCCTCATTCACCGGCGCCAACGGCGTCATCAGCGTGGATGGCGATGTCTCAGCCGCCGCCATCCGCCAGCTTGTTCAGAAGCACCTCGGCAGGCTGCCCAAGGGCGCGCGCCGCCCGGTGACACTGCCGGAGGAGCTGGCGCGGCTCCGCGCCAAAGCCGGGAGCTGGACGCAGCACATGGACAAGGAGCAGGCCGTGCTCGTCATCGGTTACCGCACTACCGGCCTGCATGACGCGGACACCCACGCGCTCACTTTGATGGACGAGGCTTGCAGCGACATGGGCAGCCGCCTTTTCAACCGCATCCGCGAGGAGCTCGGCCTGGCCTATTATGTGGGCGCGCAGAGCTTCGCCGCGCTCGGCGCGGGCGCGTTTTATTTCTACGTCGGCACCGATCCGGCAAAGGTCTCCCTGGCCCGGGCCGAGATGCTGCGCCTCATCGCCGATCTGGCGAAAAACGGCCTCACTGCGGAGGAAATCAGCCGTGCCAAGACCGCGTGGAAATCCTCCTGGCTGCGCTCCCAGCAGGGCAGCGGCGCGCGCGCCGACGCGCTCGGCTGGAACGAGATCAACGGCCTCGGCCACGACCACTTCCAGAAGCTGCCCGGCCTCATCGAAGCCGTCACCGGCAAGGACATCCGCCGCGTGGCGAAGACCTGGTTCGGCAAAGACCGCGCCTTCATCGTCGAGGTGCTGCCGAAGTAGGCCGGAAGTCCCCGCCCAAAGTGGCTCGGCTTTTCCTCACCGGCTCAGCTCCAGCATGCGCAGGATGGGCTTTTCGGCGCGGGCGCGGATGTCCTCGGGCAGCTCGACGCGGGGTTCCAGGTCGCGCAGCGCGTCGTGGAGCTTTTGCAGGGTGTTCAGCTTCATGTAGCGGCAGTCGGCGCAGGCGCAGTGGCCGGTGGGGCCGGGGATGAAGGTTTTCCCCGGCACCTCGCGCTCCAGGCGGTGGAGCATGCCGCTCTCGGTGACGATGATGAAGGCGCCGGCGGGGTGGCTGCGGCAGTAGCCGACCATTTTCTCGGTGCTGCACACCTCGTCGGCGAGCATGCGCACGGCGTAGGTGCATTCGGGGTGGGCCACGACCTGGGCGTCCGGGTGCTTGTCTTTGATGGCCAGGATGCTGTCGCGCGTGAACTCGACGTGGACGTAGCAAGCGCCCTTCCAGAGGTCCATTTTGCGCCCGGTCTGCTCCATGACCCAGGAGCCGAGGTTTTGATCCGGCACGAAGAGGATGGGCCGGTCCGGCGGGGCGGCCTGGACGATTTTGACGGCGTTGCCGCTGGTGCAGATGCAGTCACTGAGGGCTTTGACGTGCGCGGAGCAGTTGATGTAGGCGATGACGTAATAGTTTTTGGCGGCGTTGGCTTTGAGGAAGGCCTCAAGCTGCGGGCCGGGGCAGCTTTGCTCCAGGGAGCAGCCGGCGTTGGCATCGGGCAGGACGACGGTCTTGCCGGGGTTCACGATCTTGGCGGTCTCGGCCATGAAATGGACGCCGCAGAAGGCGATGACATCGGCGCGGGTCTCCTTCGCCTTGTAGGCGAGGCCGAGCGAGTCGCCGACAAAATCGGCGATCTCCTGGATGTCGCGCGTCTGGTAGTTGTGCGCGAGGATGACGGCGTTGCGCTCCTTTTTCAGGCGCAGGATCTCGGAGACCAGGGTGGGGGTGGCGATGGCGACCATGCGGGATGTTTAAAGCGGCGCGGCGCGCGGGCAAGGGCGGCTTCAAGCGCGCGGCGGGCCGCGCTTCAGAAGCCGCTGGCATGAGCGCGCGGCCAGTGCATGATGGCGCTCCCGCCTCATGAACCACGCCAGCCTTCGCTACTGCCCGGACCTCTACCATTACCAGCGCCGCGAGACGCGCGTGTGCATGGTGGGCCATGTGGGCATCGGCGGCGGCAACCCCGTCCGCGTGCAGTCCATGCTCACCAGCGACACGCGCGACACCGAATCCTGCGTCAATGAGGCGCTGGAGCTCGCCAGTGTCGGTTGCGAGATCGTGCGTGTCACGGCGCAGACGCGCGTCATTGCCGAAAATCTCCAGCACATCCGCGACGGCCTGCGCGCCGCTGGTTGTGACGTGCCCCTGGTGGCCGACATCCACTTCAAGCCGGATGCAGCCATGGAGGCCGTGAAGTGGGTGGAAAAAGTGCGCGTCAACCCCGGCAACTACGCCGACAAAAAGAAGTTCGCCGTCAGGGAATACACCGACGAGCAATACGCCGAGGAGGTGGCGCACATGGAGGCGCAGTTCGCGCCGCTCGTGCAGGAGTGCATCCGCCTGGGCCGCGCCATGCGCATCGGCACCAACCACGGCTCCCTGAGCGACCGCATCATGAACCGCTGGGGCGACACACCCCTGGGCATGGTGGAGAGCGCGCTGGAGTTCGCCCGCATCGCCAGGGCGCAGGGTTTTCACAACTTCCTGTTCAGCATGAAGGCCAGCAACCCGAAGGTCATGATCGAGGCCTACCGCCTGCTGGTGGCCAAGCTCCATGAACTCGGCGGTGACTGGAACTACCCCCTGCACCTCGGCGTGACCGAAGCGGGTGACGGCGAGGACGGCCGCATCAAAAGCGCCATCGGCATCGGCTCCCTGCTTGCCGACGGCATCGGCGACACCATTCGCGTCTCCCTCACCGAGGACGCCGTCCACGAGATCCCTGTCGCGCGCGCTCTCGTCGCCTCCGTGCAGGCGCAGGCGCGCGTGGATGCCGCTTCACACATCGCCAATCCTCCGCCAGTGAGCTATGACGCCTTCAGCTACAGCCGGCGCGCTTCGGAGAAAATGCAGGTCCAGGGAGTGGACGTGGGCGGCGGCTCCACGGTGGCCGTTTTCACCTCGCGCATGAAGTGGGACGCCGTGGCCCACAAGCTCGACAAGCTCGGCGATTACCGTCCTGAGATCGTCGTGGAAGACAGCGGCGTCACCGCGCTCGATCCGCGTGATGAGGCCGCGCTCGCCGCCGTCAATGCCGCGCCAGAGCCAAGGCTCGTCACCATCGCCGACGGCACGCCCTTGCAGCCCGTCCACGCCTACCGCCTTCTGGCCGCGCGGTTGGATGTCCGGCATCCCATTTTGCTCAAGGACCAGTTTGCGGTCCGCCCGCCGGATGCTGAGGGAGACTTCACCGAGAACCTGCTCACCGCCGCCATGAATCTCGGCTCCCTGCTCTGTGACGGAATCGGCGACGCTGTGCTTGTGCAAGGCGAGTCCGCGCCCGGCCAGTCTTTGCGCGTTAGCTACAACATCCTGCAAGCCGCCGGCGTGCGCATTTTCAAAACCGACTATGTGGCCTGCCCGAGCTGTGGCCGCACGCTCTTCAACCTGCAAAACACCACGCAGAAAATCCGCGCCGCCACCGGCCACCTCAAAGGCGTGCGCATCGCGGTCATGGGCTGCATCGTCAACGGCCCCGGCGAGATGGCCGACGCCGACTTCGGCTATGTGGGCGGAGCGCCGGGCAAGATCAACCTCTACGTCGGCAAGACGGCGGTGAAGTTCAACATCCCGGAGGAGGAGGCCGTGGAGCGGCTTGTGGACCTCATCAAAGAACACGAGCGCTGGGTGGAAGGTGGGGCAATCGTCTCAGAGGCATGAATGGAACCGGGCAGAATGCCCGGTTCACATGGGACAGGCAGGATGCCTATCCCACATGCGCCCGATACAGTCCGCCCATCAGCGCGCCCAGCGGCAGATTCATCTTCCCCGGCGAGACATGCCCGCGCGTGAAGACCACGATGGCATACGGCGTGCCGCGGTCCTCGAAGAACAGGGACTCGTGATCCCACTCGCCATAGTTGCCCGTCTTGCCCCCGGCGTAAGCGATGTGCGCGGGCAGATAAAGTCGGCCAAAGCCATATTGATCCCGCCGCATCGCCTCCAGCAGCAGCCACGTGCCGTGGTCCAGACGGTGGTTGTAGCAGCGCTCGTAAAATTCGGCGATGAAGCGCGGCGTGAGTTGATTGCCCAGCACGCTGACCTGCGGCAGCCGGTATTTCCAGAGAAAGTTTACCTCATCCTGCGGGTGCAGCCGCGCGTGCAGAGCCATCCAGGAGGAGTTCTCGCTTTTGTCGCAGACCCTCACCACATGCATGAACTCCTCGTGACTGAGACGGCCCTGCCGTTTCTCCAGCAGCATCGCCGAGATGGCGGGCTTCGGCATTGAGCTGCCAAAGAAAAAACGGTCCGCCTGCTGCTCGGCCAGCACCGCGCCGGAGCGCAGATTTTTCACCATGTAGCCCACGCGCATGTCATGCCGCAGCCCCTGCCAGAGCCGCTCCATCTGCATCGTCCACGCGCGTCCCTGCCCGCCATAAGGATGGTAGCGGAAATGCGCGCCGGAGACGGCAAAGGTGCGCTGATACTCCGCATAAGCCCTCGCGGAGCGGGAGACACCACCAGCGAGGCCCTGAGGCTGCGCGCAAGCACCGAGGGCGGCTGGCAGCAACGCCGCCAGCCAGCGCCGGCGGCTGGGCATGGATTCATTCATGGAAGCATGGTGCATGATGGCGTGATGCTGGGCAAAGATGCCCATGCTCATACATGCCCGCTGGATTGACTGAAAGACAAAACCACGCCCTTGCCTTGCGCGGATGTCGCAAAAGCGCGAAACTCCGCCATGACCTCGCGCACCGCCATCGTGGAAAACTGGCTGCCACGTTACACCGGCACGCCGCTGGAGGAGTTCGGCGGCTACATCCTGCTGACGAACTTCAACCAATATGTGAAGCTCTTCGCCCAGTGGCACCGCGTCAAAGTGCGCGGCAAGGACAAGCCCATGCCCAACGCCACCGCTGGCGACATCAGCATCATCAACTTCGGAATGGGCAGCGCCACCGCCGCCACCGTCATGGACCTGCTCAGCGCCATCAAACCGAAAGCCGTGCTCTTCCTTGGCAAGTGCGGCGGCCTCAAGCATCGCGGCAGCATTGGCGACTTCATCCTCCCCATCGCCGCCATCCGGGGTGATGGCACCAGCAACGACTACTTTCCACCCGAGGTGCCGGCGCTGCCCGCCTTCGCCCTGCAAAAAGCCATCTCCACCACCATCCGCGACCATGGCCGCGACTACTGGACCGGCACCGTCTATACCACCAACCGCCGCGTCTGGGAGCACGACGAGAAATTCAAAGAGTATCTCCGCGAGCTGCGCGCCATCGCCATAGACATGGAGACCGCCACCATCTTCATGACCGGCTTCTTCAACGAAATCCCCACCGGCGCCCTCCTCCTCGTCTCCGACCAGCCGATGATCCCCGAAGGCATCAAAACCGCCGAGAGCGACCAAAAAGTGGACACCAACCACGTCGCCGACCACCTGCGCATCGGCATAGACTCTTTGAAGCAACTCATCAACCAGGGCCTGACCGTGAAGCATTTGAAGTTTTGACGGTCCCTTTCTCCTCTCAGGGACAGAGAATCGGGAACGCTAAATGAAACTTCGAGATAATACAGAATTCCCGAACCCCCTTGTCTTGTTCGCAGGAACAATTATTCTTCGCTAATGAATGGTCCCAAACAATCCTTCGGAGGGAGTTGGACGGCTGAGAAGCTGGAACGACTGCGAAAGTATTTGGCTGCTTATGTTCAGATCATGAAGGGCCGGCCTTGGTGCGAGGCGTTTTGCTATATCGATGCCTTCGCTGGCACAGGCTACAACTTGCCAAAACCCAAAGATTCGCCGGAGTGCGAATCCACCCTGGAACTGCTCCCGGAACTCTCCGCACCAGATACCGTCGAGTTTCTCAGCAGCTCGGTACGCCTCGCATTGGAGACGAAGCCGCCTTTTACCCGCTATGTGTTCATTGAAAAAAACCCGTCCCGAGCCGCTGAACTGAACGCCCTTAAACACGACTATCCCGAACTGTCCCAGCGCATTTCCATCCATGCTGATGACGCCAATGCCCGCCTTCGGCAAATCTGCGATTCTTGGGACTGGAAAAAGCGGCGCGCCGTTCTGTTTCTCGATCCATTTGGCATGCAGGTCTCATGGTCCACCATTGAGGCGGTGGCACGGACGGAGGCCATCGATATGTGGCTGCTGTTCCCAGCGGGAATTGGCGTCAATCGCATGTTGCCCGGACATGGCAATATCTCCGAAGCGTGGTGCAGGCGATTGGACGCGATTTTCGGAGTGCCCGAATCGGACTGGTATCCCGAGTTCTACAAAACTGGGGAGCCCGACATGTTTGGCGTCACACCCCGCATGAAGACTGCCACCATTACATCCATTAGCGATTTTTTTGTCAAACGCCTGAAAACGGTGTTCGACTCAGTGGCGGAAAAGCCCCTCACCTTGGCGACGGACTCGGGCACCGCTCTTTACCTGCTTTGCTTCGCAGCAAAGAATGCCACGGCGCTAAAAATCGCCAAAGATGTTCTGAAGCCGTAGCCTCTTTGCCACATGATCACTCCTGACCTCCTCGAATTCTCTGGATGCTCCTCACGCGAAGCGATTCCCGTAGTGGATCGGGAGCCTGTGGATTACTGGGATGTCCCGGCCACCATTCAGCCCAACCACTTTGTCCACAAAAGCCTGTCGAACTGGTCGTTCAACATCGCCATCGGCTGCTCGCACGCCTGCCGGTTCTGCTATGTGCCCAGCGCCGCCACGATTAAAATGGGCGCGCTGCTGGAGCGGCATGGGATTGCCGATCCCGATGCGGAATGGGGGGAATATGTGTTGCTGCGCCGCTGGGATGAGAAACGCTTCCTGGCCTCACTGCGAGCGGCAGAGCAGACGCCAAGGAGCCTGCTGAAACCGGACGGCAACCGCGCCATCATCTACTGCTCCACCACAGATCCCTACCAGGCCATCCGCCATTCCGATCCGGCGCGCCAAAGAGAGCTGGCCGCCGCCGCGCGTCATGTTGTCAGGCGCTCTTTGGAACTCATTCGCGACCACTCCACCCTGCGCGTCCGCATCCTCACGCGCAGCCCACTAGCCCGGCAAGATTTCGACCTCTTCCGCAGCTTTGGCACCCGCCTGCTCTTCGGCATGAGCCTGCCCACCCTGCGCAACGACCTCAGCAAAATCTACGAACCCCGCGCCCCTGCTCCCTCCCAGCGGCTCGCCACCCTGCAAGCCGCCAGCGAGGCCGGGCTGCACATCTACGCAGCCATCGCCCCCACCTACCCGGAGTGCGACGCCGCCGACTTCCACGCCACCCTATCCGCACTCCGTCCACTCGACCCCGTAACCATCTTTCACGAGCCAATCAATATTCGCGCGGAAAACGTCCAGCGCATTTCCCGCCACGCAGCTCGACTCGGCGTGCCATTGCGCACCGATGTCTTCGCCACCCGCTCTGCTTGGCAAAGATACCCCCTGATTTCCCTGCGCACCATGCGCGAAATTGCACAGGAACTCGGCCTCCTGAGCCGCCTCCATTCCTGGCCCGACCCCGCTCTCGGCAGCACCGCTACCGTGCAAAGCCAGCCCAACCCTCGCCGCTACCTTGAAGAGCTTCATAAAAACTGGAGCCGCATCAGCGAGTGGCCTGAAAACCAAAGACCCGCTTTTTGACCGCGTATCTCCTCCCATGAGCAGCCTCGGCGTCCGCCCGCACTTCACGCAGATCCTCGACCTGGATGTGGAGGCGGCGCGGGAGCGGATTACCACGCGGGCGGCGGCGCATGAGGGGCGGTGCGAGGTGAAAAACTTTCCCGGTTTTGTCTGCCTGCGCGTGCCTGTGGACGAGCGGCGCTACTGGTCGCCCCGGCTGAACCTGAGCTTGGAGCCGCATGAGGGCGGGCGCACGCGCGTGGAGGGCGTTTATGGGCCGAATGCGAACATGTGGTCCTCCTTTCTCTATGCCTGGCTGCTGGTGGGCAGCGTGGGTCTTTTCTCCGGCATCTTGGGGGCCTGCCAATACAGGCTCAGCATGACTCCGTGGGGCCTGTGGGTCTTCGCCTTCATGGCCGTGCTGGCACTCACGCTTTATGCACTGGCGCGCTTTGGCCGCAGGATGGGCGCGGAGCAGACACGGCAGTTGCACGAGATTTATCAGGAGTGCGTGGGCAAGCCCGTGGAGGTGGAGTGACTGCTCTGTAGGCGCATTCACCAGAATGCGGGGGCTGTGCGTGTATGCGGGAGCTTTTCCCGCGCTTTGGCAAGCGCGCCTACAGGGGAAGAGACGACTCTCAGCCGTGACGATGCAGTTGAACCACGAATGGACACGAATCGACACGAATCCATGCGGTAAAGAGAGGGATTGGCGTCATCACCAAAGAGTGATCTCCCGGCGCTTCAGATCACCGGGCATGAGGCCTCCAAATTTCGTGTCCATTCGTGGTTTCCCATGACATGAACACGGCTCAGCGTGTCATGCTTTTGGGCAGGCTGGTGATGGCATCCGTGCCGGTGAGTGCCTCGCGCTTGGTTATCGCGGCGGAGATGAAGCCGACGAAGATGTCCGCGTGGGCTTCGACCGGCAGCCGCCAGGCATCGTCGCTGACCCAGATGGTGGCTTTGCGCATTTTCTTGAAGCTGCCCAGCGCGAGCGTTTTGCGGTCTATCTTCCGGATCTTCACATCGAGCTTGATGGTGTCATGCGCGGTGCCGCGCACCTTGCGTTTCTCACGCCCAGCCACAGAGAAGGTCACGAGATAAGGCCGGTCAAAAGGCTGCACCACGCGCGTGATCGCATCCCCCGCTTTCAGCGGGTGGCTGCGGACGTAAAGAATGGCGGATTGCAGGTCATCCACAGGACCGTAGGGGCAGATGGCGGCGCTTTTTTTCTCCGCGCCTTTTTTCGGGGTGAGGACGCTTTCCGTCGTCACCTGGGAGGAGGAAAAGGCGGCCTGGTAAGAGATCGTCTCCCGGTCATCCGTCTCGGAGTGCTCCAGATAACGCGCCCGCAAAGTTCCGCGCTCGATCACGGATGACATGACGCAATCATAGCGCCAGAGCCGCCGCGCAAAACCCGTGGTGCCCGCTTGCGCCTTCGCCACTTGAAAAGCACCCGCCTGCCGCATGGTCACCTCTGCGGACCCTGCGGAGATGAGGTTGTTCCAGCTCAGATCATAAACCACGCGGCAGGGAGGCAGCGCCGCAAAACCGCCAGGCGCGGCACGGCTCACCAGACCGGCCCAACCCGGAGGTGTGGCCGCCTTCATGACACTCTGGCTCCACAAAGTCCGCGCCCGCATCCAGGGGGCGCACAATCCGCAGGCGAGCAAAAAACGACGACGTGTTTTCATGGCGGCAGGCTCTGACTCTGGTGGCGGCTTTTTCTTCAATCCTGCCGGAAATGTCACGCCCGCCGCCGGCGCAGCACGGCCACCCAGCGGTCCACGGACTTGCCTGGCGCGTCCTTCAATGCGCGGCTGGACTTGTTGCGCTTGTTGCTGACGACCTCCATGCCCAGCGCCTCCAGCGCGCGCAGCGCCAGCCGGTGCTCCACGTCGAAGTAACTGGTGATGACGAGCATTCCGTCAGGCCGAAGCTTGGCGATGCCTTGATCAAAAATCTTCTTCCACAGCTCCTGCCCGTGCCAGAAATTCTGATGGCGCAGGAAGACCATGTTGAAGTCGTCACCCAGCTCCTTGTGCTGGCCGATCTTGGTGGCGTCTTCGATCAAAAACTCCGCCGGCAGATGCCCGTGCGTCTCCCGCGCCTGGCGGATCTCGCGGATGCGGATGTCCGCGCCCACCATCTCCACTGCGCCGCCTTTCGTGAGGTCATTACCGACCTGGATGAGCGTCTCCGCTTCATCGCAGCGTCCACAGGCCAGGTTCAAAATGCGCATGTCTTTCTGTCCCGGCAGCAAATGCGGCGAGAGCGAGTCATGGAGAAGCGATTTGAGCTTTGCCATGTCCTGCTGGATGGGATTTGGAGGGAGGTCATTCATGAGGGTCTTGCGCGACAATCCTTGAAAACGCCGCATTCGCCAGCCTCAGCTCTGTGACTTAATCAAGGTGCTTGTACTTGCCGTCCGCGCCAGGGCGAACCTTTCCGTCATGCGCGATGAAGGGCAGGGGATCCGCCACGCGGCCGAGCGGGCGCACACCGGGCGCATCGGGGCCGTCGAGGCCGAGGTCGGCAGCCATCTTTTGAGCGAGTTCGCGCAGCCGGGCCACCTGATCGGGGTGGCTGGCGGCGATGTCATTCGATTCGCCGATGTCCTCGCGCAGGCTGTAAAGCTCGCCTTTGTCGAGATGCAGCTTCCACATTCCGAAGCGGACGGCCTCCAGCTTGTGCCCGCGGTAGTAATAAAAAGTGTCGCGGCTTTTGGCGCCGAGTTTTCCAAGCAGGAGGGGCGAGATGTCTTTGCCGTCGAGTTTGCGCTCCGGCAATGACGCGCCCGCGAGCGCGGCGAAAGTGGGAAGGAAATCGAAGTGCGCGGTGATGGCGTCGGTGGAACTGCCGGCGTGAATTTTTCCCGGCCACCAGGCGAGCGTGGCCACGCGGATGCCGCCTTCATAGGTCTGGCCCTTGCCGCCGCGCAGAGGTGTGTTTTTGGAGCCGTGATTGAGAGCGCCGCCGTTGTCGCTGGTGTAGATGACGAGCGTGTTCTCAGCGAGTCCAAGCTCGCGAAGCAAGTCGAGGATTTGACCGGTGCTGGAGTCGAGTTCCTGCGCCCAGTCACCAACAAGGCCGTTGGGGGACTTGCCCATGTGCTGCTTGTCAGGATAAAGGGGGAAGTGGACGGCGGTGTGCGGCAGGTAGAGAAAAAACGGCCCGTCCTTGCTTTGGCGGATGAAGTCGAGCGCCTTCTCCGTGTACCGGCGGGTGATGCTATGCTGCCCGTCCTGCTTGATTCGCTCTATGGCGTCGAGGTTCTCCACGAGCGGCAGGGGGGGCTGGGCATTACCGCGGATGCCGGCTTCATCGCTGGCGGGCTGGGCCTTCTTCTTGGCGGCGGCCTTTGCATCGGGCATGGGCTGGCCGGGGTTGCTTTTGGAGCCTTCGGCGGCGGTGCCCATGTCATTGGAGTAAGGGATGCCGTAATAAGTGTCGAAGCCCTGCGCTGTGGGCAGGAACTCAGGCTGGTCTCCAAGGTGCCATTTGCCGATGCAGGCTGTGGCATAGCCCCGGGATTTGAGCACCTCGGCGAGGGTGGTTTCATCGGGATTCAAACCGATGGCCCCGGCTGGAAAGAGCACATGCGGCGTGGGCAGGACGCGCTTCGGGTAGCAGCCGGTCATCATCATGGCGCGCGAGGGCGAGCAGACAGGCGCGGCGTAATGGCTGGTGAGTTTCATGCCCTCGCGCGCCATGCGGTCGAGATTCGGCGTGGCATTGTCGGAGCCGTAGGGGCCGATGTCCGCGTAGCCCTGGTCGTCAATGTTGATGAGGATGAAGTTCGGCTTGCCGGCTGCAGGGAGGGAGCAGGCGAGCGCGAGGAGCGTGGCGGTGATGAGTGTCTTCATGGCTTTTGGAGTGCCTGGAAACGGAGATGAAGGGCAGTTCTCACCCGGGAATTGGCATCGGGAGGCAACCTCCGGTAGCGTGGGATTTTTTTTGCGCCAGGCGCATTTTGCGTTTGCCAGCCGGCGGCGTTTCACCGCATGATCTCGGCCGAATGCCACTCATCCCTATGAAAGCCAGCTCATGGATGCCTGTTTTCCTCCTTGTCTCGACGCTTCCATCCGCCGGGGCTGATGCCTTGGAGGATTTGCTGATGCCGCGCGTCGAGGCATCAAAGCTTTCCGACGAGCGGGCAAACGCGGCCTGGAGGATGGTGGTCGAGGCGTTTCATCGCAACGACATGGAGAAGGCCGTCGAACTGGGCAAGGCGTTCATGAGCAGCGACCTCAAGACCTCCGCCTACCAGTTGCTCGGGGTCAAGGTCATGCTAGGCCTGGCAGGCGGCGCTGACAGCGGCAGCATGTTCGTCAGCCGCGCGGACAATGAGGAAAAGAAGAAGCTCGAGGAGGAGCGCGCCTCCATCACGGAGCGCTACCAGGAACTGGCGACCATTTACCGGGATGCCGACGCGCGCATCAACCTGCTGACCAGCAACCGCACCCGGCCCGTGCAGCAGGGGTCCACCAATCATCTCGAATGCCTGCGCTGCGCCCGTCTCATGGAGGACGCAAAGTCCGGCATGGACGCGCTGAAGAGGCCGGTCGAGGAAAACAAAAAGAAGATGGCCAGGCTGGAGGAGAAAGCCAAATCTGGAATGAAGCCGCAGACTTTGGAACTGCTCGACATGTTAATCGCAGCGGATGAGATCGAGGCCGCCTTCGCCATCGCCAACACCTACATCCGCACCGCCGGCAATGACCTCGACATCGCCAGAAAGCAGCAGGATGTCGTGCGTCTGCGCGAAGTGGGTGACAAGGCCGCGAAAGTCATGGCCCTGCTCCAGGAGGAGATCAAAGACCTCGTGGCCGGCAAAAAGTACTGGGAGGCTTGGGCGAAAACCGGCCAGTTCCTTGACCGCGTAGGGCAGCTCAACCACGACGAGGAGCTGCTCAAAATGGTGCGCTCCAGGACGGCGCTGGACCCGCTCGGCGTGCGCAAAAAGATGATCGAGGGCGAGGAAAGCCACCGGCTGATCAAGCAGCACGCGGCGGTGGATTTCACGCGCGCCTGGCAGGATTTCGTGGTGTTTGAGAGCGCTTACCCCGACCATCCCGGGCGCAAAGAGCTGGAACTGCATATCGCCACCGCCAAGGCCCGGTCACTGGACGCCATCCTCAGCCAGTTGGACTTCGATTTTCAGGATGTGCAGCGCCGGTTCAACCCCGCGAAGCTGAGCGCCTACGCCACTGAAACCGCGTCAGGCGGCGGGGCGGCGGCTGCCTCCAGCTCGCAGAAGCTGCTCGATCTCGGCCTGGCTCCGGCGGATGTGCGACTGGTGCATTCCAAGCTCCAGGGCATGAACGCCGCAGTGGGCATGGTGGAGAAAATCGGCGTGCCGCAGGACCGCATGGTCAGGCTCACGGAGATCAAGACCACCCTGGCGGCGCTCGCCACTCTGCTGCAGTGAGAGAAGAGGCCCGCTGAGTTTTCGCTTGCTGAAAGGAGCGGGATGCCGCGATGGTACCGCGTTCCCACGTCAACCACCCCCTTGACTCCGTGACCGCGAGCCTTTCGAGCTTTTCCCATCTTCTGGACAACCATGCCGCCGACCTTCTAGCCCAGGGCAGGCTGGAGGAGGCTCTGGGCGCGGCTCAAACGGCCCTGGCCGGCGCGCGCGAGGCGGCTGCGGAGGATCCGGGCGCGCAGCCCGGTCTCTTTTCAGGCCTGTCCCTGCTGGCGGACATCCAGCGCGAGCTGGGTGACGCGGCGGGGGCGGAGGCCAGCTATGGCGAGGCTTTGGAGATCGCCTCCACCTGCGCGGAAGTGCCGCGCGCGAGTGTCGCCGGCGCTCGCACGCAACTGGCCACGCTGCTGGACTTCAGCCAGCGCGAGGCGGACGCGGCTCCGCTTTATGAGCAAGCCATCGAGGATTATGAGGCCCTGGATCCGCCGGAGTTCGAGGCGTCCGCGCAGCTCCGCAACAATCTGGCCATGATTTACAAGGGGCTGGGGAGGTTCGCGCTGGCCGAGCAGCATTATTTGAAGGCGCTGGAGCTCCTGGAGGCAAGACGCGGGCGCGACTCCGAGGACGTGGGCTCCATTTATAACAATCTGGGCAGTCTTTACTACACGGCGGGTTTTGCCGGCCAGGCGCGGGAGATGTTCACCGAGGCACTGGAAATCCGCGCACGCCTGCTCGGCCCCGACCACCCTGATGTGGCGCAGTCCCACAGCAACCTCGCCACGGCCTGCCATGAGCTGCAGGATGACCCCGCCGCCCTGGGGCACTTCGAGCAAGGGCTGCTCATCCTCGAAAAGCACGCGAAGGATGACCCTGCCGCCTACGAGGCCGTGGCGCTGGATTATCTGGCTCTGCTGGAAAGTCTGGATGAGGGGAAAAAGGCGGCCGCGTTGAAAAAACGCATGGAGAAGGTGCTGGCCTGAGGCGGTCAGGCTTTCGCTGGAGAGGGCGCGGCGTGAAGCGCGGCTTCGACAGCCGCCGACACGCGGTCGGGCGTGACTCCGGTCATGCATTCATAGTGACCGAAGGGACACTCGCGTTTGAAGCAGGGGCTGCACGGCACATGATGACGGATGATGGTGTGGCCCGCGCCGAGCGGACCGGTGAGCACCGGCTCGGTGCTGCCGAAAATGCTCACCGTGGGCACGCCGAGGGCGGCTGCCAGGTGCATGGTGCCGGTGTCATTGGTCAGCAGCAGGCGGCAGGTTTTGAGTTCGGTGATGAGTCCTGCGAGGCTGGTCTTGCCGACGAGGTTCGAATGCCGCGCGCGTGCCGCTTTTTTTGACAGGTCCTCCCCCATGGCCGCCTCGCCCGGCGCTCCGAAGAAGACCCATTCAAGCTCCGGCATCCGGGCCCCGAGGCTGGCAATGACTGCCGCGAAGTTCTCCAGCGGCCAGCGCTTGGCGGGTCCATACTCAGCGCCGGCGCAGACGCCCACGCGGTTCACTCCGGGCGGCGCCTGGTTCATGGGAAGGTCTTTCTCCCAGCCCTCCGTGCTCGCGCCGCAGCGTCCGGCGAGGTGGAGGTAGCGCCGCGCATGATGCCAGGGCGGACCGGAGATCTTCGGCTCCTTGATGATCTGGTTCAGAAACAGAGCGCGCAGCGATCCTCTGAAGCCTGCCAGTCTGGGTATGCCCGCCAGCCGGAACTCCAGCGTGCTGCGGGTCGAGTTCGTCAGCAGCAGCGCCGCGTCAAAACACACGCCTGACGCGCGCAGCTTCCGCGCCACGGAGAGCGGCCCCTCACCGCCCTGCTTGCCGATGTAGGCGTCCACCCAGGGCTGCGCCTCCCACAGGCCGCGCAGTTTTTCCGGGCCGAAAACGGTGAGCCGCAGGTCCGGGCGGCCTTGCTTCAGCGCGTGGGCGGCGGGCAGGGCCATGCAGGCGTCGCCGAGCCAGTTTGGGGAGCGGAGCAGCATCTCGAATTTTTGCAGCCGCTCGGCGGTCAAGTCCTCGGGCAGAGCCACGCCGCGTTTTTCCCGGCTTAACAAGAAGCGCGGTTTCGGTGTCTTCCAGCGGTTGTGGACCCAGAACCAGTTGTGCGGCTGGCGGCGCACCAGTTTCTCCACCGCCGCGTTCATCCAGCAGGTCAGGCCCTCGATGGAGAGGCCGGCCGTGGTCGTGTCCACCGGCGGCAGTCCCGTGATGCGCCAGTGTCCCGGGCCGTCGTCATGGATGCCCACCGGCATCATCAGTCCGCGGCAGCGCTGCGCCATGAGCGCCGCCACGGGCGTGGTGGAGGCCAGCCTGTTGAAAAAGGGGCACCACAGGCCCTGGTTGCCCGCGTGCTGGTCCACCAGGACGCCCAGGCAGCCGGACGCGCGCAGGTGTTTGATCGGCCCGTTGAAGCCCGCCTGCCGGTCAAAAAGCACATAGCCCAGCTTGCGCCGGCGGCGCGTGACCAGCGCGTCGAGAAAGGGATTGCGCAGAGGCTGGTAGATGGTGGCGGGATTCTTGTTGTATTCGAAGACGCGCGGGAGCTGGGTCAGCAGCTCCCAGCAGCTCATGTGGCAGAGCAGATAGACCACCGGGCGCCCGGCCTCGGCGGCTTCGCGCGCGGGTTCCATGCCCTCGATTTTCACCCGCCGCATCACCTCCGCGCCTTCGAGAGTGGGCAGCTTGAAGCCGCAAAGGATGTTCGCCACCAGGGAGCCGAAGTGCGCGCGCGCCACCCGCCGCCGCCAGGCCTCGTCATGCTCGGCGCCGAAGGCCAGGCGCAGGTTGCGCAAGGCCAGCAGGCGGTATTTGCCCAGCAGGAAATAGCCCGCCAGCCCGATGCAGCGCCCCAGATGCCACACCCATTCCATCGGCAGCAGCCGCAGCACTCCCTCGAAGCACCGGAACAGCGCGTACACCAGCCAGTGCCCGGCCAGTTGCAGTGTGTCGAGAGCTTTGGATGCGGATTTCCCCATCGTTTGACATTGACCCAAGCGCCGCGGGCTGCAACCACGGGAGGCGTTTGTTTCGGCGTCTTGACGCGGGGCGTTGAGCGTTTAGCATCCCGCGCCCATGCTCGAAAACTATCTCCCCGTTCTTCTGCAAATCCTCATCGCCGCCGGTTTCGCCGGAGGCACGCTGGCGGCCTCGGTGCTGGCGGGGAAGGCCGCCAGGCGCAATGCGGTGAAGGACAGCGCCTACGAGTGCGGGATGCTGCCGCTGGGCGGCGCGCAGCCGCGCTTCAGTGTGAAGTTTTACATCGTGGCGATGCTCTTTGTGCTCTTCGACATCGAGGTCGTTTTCCTGTATCCCTGGGCGGTGATTTTCCGCGACCAGATCGCGGTCTTCGGTCTTGGCATCGCCTGGGCGGCGCTGGGTTTCATCGGCATCCTTGGCGTGGCCTTTGTCTATGCCTGGCGCAAAGGGGCGCTGGATTGGAAGCATTGACCGGCGGCACGCATGATCGCCTTCATCAGTCTCTACAAGCTCAGGCCGGAGGTCACGCCGGAAAAGCTGGAGGACATGATGTCCCGCACCCGGGTTTCCCTGCTGCGCATCCCGGAGGTGCTGGCGGTGAAGACGGGGAAGCGAGTCAACCCGAGCGACTCCTTTGAATGGTTCGTCTATCTGGAGGTCGAGAGCATGGACAAGCTGGCCATCTGCCAGGACGATCCGCATTACATCAAATACCGCGAGGAGGTGCTCAAGCCGAACGTGGCCGAGCAGGAGGCCGAGGCTTTCGAGATGGAGCCGCGCAAGGATGTGAAGTTCTCGTGACGGACGGCGCCGCTCTCAACCGCCCGCGCCGAGTCCGCGCGCTTGCTGGACGAGCTGCTGCAGGCCGTTGTTGACGAGACGCCAGTCCGAACCGTGGAACAGGAGCCTGGCGCCCTTGGAGAGGCATTCCCCAGCATGGGCCATGTCGAAACAGGTGACGGCCCAGTGCTTGCCAGCGCCATGCGCGGCGGCGCGGACTCGCTCATGGGCGGCCACCACGCCGGGATGGTTCATCTGTCCGGGCGCGCCGATGCTGGCACTGAAGTCGCCGGGGCCGAGCATGAGAAAATCAATGCCCGGCACAGCGGCGATGGCGGCGGCCTGGTCGAGAGCGCCGGGGCTTTCGATTTGGGCGATGAGGAAGGTCTCCTGGTTCGCCTGGCGGAGGTAGTCGGCCACGGGGGTGAGGCGGTAGGGGTTGTCGGCGGCGGCGCCGTCCAGACCGCGCTCGCCGAGCGGGGGAAATTTGGCCCAGCGCACCACTTCTGCGGCCTCGGCGGCGGATTCGCAGCGTGGGTACATGATGCCTTTGGTTCCCGCCTCCAGCAGACGGGCCATGCGGGTGAACTCGCCTTTGCCTGGGCGGGCCACCACGTCTGCCGGGCCGCCGGCACGCGCGGCACGGATCATTTCAGCAGCTTTTTCCACGCTGAGGTGATGGTGCTCCAGATCGAGCCAGATGGCGTCAAAGCCGATCATGGAGACGAATTCCGGCACAATCGTGTCCATCAGCCTGACCGCGACACCGTGGGCGGGCTGGTTTTCATGGACGAGACGCATGACTTGGCTGGGGCGGACGGGCATGACGGCGTTGAGTCGTTCGAAATGGCACTTTGGCAAGAGAAGGCTTTGCAATGGGGGCCTGATTATGGCAATTTATTGAAATTATAAAGATGTGAAGTATCTGCCTCGCGATCTCTCAACCCTCGGCCAGACTGCAAAATCCGCCCTTCTCGTACTGTGCGGGCTGGCGGGCTTTGCGCGCGGACATTTTGCCGGGCAGGGCTGCATCCTTACTTTTCACGGCCTGCGGCGCGCGGACTCGCCTCCGGGGGTGCTGGACAGCGGGTTGCATCTGCCGGTGGATCTTTTTCGTCAAATATGCGCCCGTCTCGCCATGCGGTACCATGTGATGCCTCTCTCGGAGATGGCCCGGAAGGTGAGCCAGGGACAGTCGCTGCCGGAGCACGCGGTGGCGCTCAATTTCGACGACGGCTATGCCTCGAACTACGAGCTGGCTTTGCCCGTGCTGAAGGAGTTCGGCCTGCCGGCGACGATTTTCCTGAGCACGGGATTCCTGGATGAGGGGAGGCCGCTTTGGTTCCACGAGGCGGATCTGGCGATGACATGCCAGGGAGCCAGCACGCGGCGGCTGGTGCGCGCGCTGAGGCGGCTGAAGACGCTGCCGGAGGAGCAGATGCGCGCCGAGGTCGCGGGGCTGGTGAGTGAGGCGGGCGGGCTGGGGGAGCTGCCGGAGGTGCTGCGGCCGCTGACATGGCAGCAGGCGCGGGAGATGCGGGCGGGGGGCTTGGTGGAGTTCGGCGGGCACACGCACACGCACCCCATCCTCTCCCGCTGCACGGTGGAGCGGCAGCGGGAGGAGATCGTGAAATGCCGGGACCGGATGGAGGCGGAGCTGGGGCGGCGGCCGCGGCTGTTCGGCATCCCGAACGGCTACCCGGCGGACTTTGACAAGACCACGCTCGCGGAGCTGGCGGCGGCGGGCTTTGAGCATGCCTTTACCATGACGCCGGGCCGGGTGAAGGCGTCGTGCCACCCGTTGAAGATCCCGCGCTATGGCGCGCCGGTGTCGGTGTGGGAGACGGAGGCGACGGCGTCGGGCGCGTTCGAGCTGGTGCGCGTCTGGAAGGCGAAAGGAGGGCCGGGATGAATCACATGATAAGACCGGTGATCGGGCGCGGAGCGGTCGTAGGCCGGGTGTGTCCGGCGGGAAACGCATCAGCACCCGTCGCGCAACTCCCGCCGCCGGACCGCCCGGCTTGCGGCAGCGGGGAGTTCCGGCTTGAGCGCGCGTCCACAAAGCCGGGCGGGCTGTCGCCACACCCGGCCTACGACATGCCGGCCGGGGAGACGACCTCGCAGGCGGCGGGAGCGGGTCGGCGGACGGTGCTGCATTTCACGCCGTCCATTGGCGGCGGAGGCGCGGAGGCGATGCTGGTGAACCTGGTGCTGGCCATGGATGGGGCGCGCTGGCGGCGCATCGTGGTGGTGGTGAATGGCTCGGCCTGGCCGGAGACAATCTCCCGGCTGCGTGACGCGGGTGTGGAGGTGCATGACCTGGGCGCGCCGGCTTTTCTGTGCAAGGCCGCGCTTTCCGGCCTGACGCGCCTGCTGCGGCAGACGCGGCCAGATGTGGTGCAGACCTGGATGCACCACGCGGACTTCATCGGCGGCTGGTGCGCGCGCCTGGCGGGGGTGAGGCATGTGGTGTGGGGGGTTCACTGCCGGGAGATCCACCGGAATCCGGGGGACTCGGACTTCAAGATGCGCGTCTTCCGCTGGCTGCTGGGCGCGTCCTCGCATGTGGTGCCGGCGCGGGTCGTGTCCTGCTCGGCGGCGGCGCTGGAGGAGCACACGGCCTGGGGTTATCCGCGCGCGAGCCTGGAGTGGGTGCCGAACGGCATCCTGACGCGGCGCTTCGGCCCCTCGGAGGAAATCCGTGCGGAGACGCGGAGGCGCATGCTGCTGCCGGCGGACGCGCCGGTGGTAGGCTTCGTGGGCCGCTTCCATGAGATGAAGGACCTGCCCACCTGGCTGCGCGCCGCCGCTCTGCTCCAGACCCGCCGGCCGGAGACGCACTTCTGGCTCTGCGGTCTGGGCGAGCAGGAACTGGACGATGCCGCGCGCGCCGCGCTCTCGATCATGCCCCGGCGCGCGCAGGTTCACTTCACGCCCTTCTCGCACGAGCCGGAGAAGGTGTATCCGGCGCTGGATGTCTTTTCCCTCTCCTCGCGCACGGAGGCATGCCCGATGACGGTCATTGAGGCGCTCTCCTGCGGCACGCCCTGCGTGACCACGGACGTGGGCGACTGCGCGCGGCTGATCGAAAAGGCGGGCTGCGTGGTGCCGGCGGGAGATGCCGAGGCGCTCGCCCGCGCCTGGGAGGAGGTGCTGGCCGCGCCGCGTGACGCGCGGGCGCTGCACGAGCGCGCCGTGGAGCGTTTCGACATTGCCACCGCGGCGCGGGCTTACGAGCGGATTTATGAGGAGGTGATCGCGGGATGATGAGGCTCATTCCATGCCTTGCCCTGCTTTTCGGCCAGGGGCACGCTGCCCTCTCCCTCCGCCTCGTGGATGGCATGACGCGCGTGCCACGCAGCGGGGCGATGGCGGAGCAGACGCCGGATTTGCGCGCCGCGCGCGGCGAGTGGGAGCCGGTGCAGGTGGTGCTCAGCGGCGCGGCGGCGGAGTTGAAGGGTGTCACTGTGGAGGTGACGGCGCTCACGGCGGGGGAGAAGTCGGTCATTGCCGAACCGGAAGTGCTGCGCGCGCATTATGTGCGGGTCTCCAAGCCCACGCCGATGTCCCCCATGCCGCCCAGCGAGCACGCGGACGCGCTGGTGCCGCAGGACTTCCCCTGGCAGGAACTGCCCCAGGACACGGAAAATGTGAACCAGCCCTTCTGGGTGGACCTGCATGTACCCTACACCGCGCAGCCGGGAGCGCACAGCGGCGGCATCCGCGTGCGGAAGGACGGCGCGGAGGTCCTCACCCACCCGCTCAGCCTCGCGGTGCTGGACTTTGACATGCCCACCGTGCCGCGCTTGCGCAGTTCCATCATGACCGTGTGGCGGCGCATCGCCGAGGCGCATGGCTTTGACCGCCAGCAGGAGCCGCCCGCGCCGGAGCTGGCCGCGCTGCTGGAGGAGTACCACGACCTGCTCGCCAGGCACCGGCTGAGCATAGACACCATCCACCCCACCTTCCCCGACCACCGCACCGGCAGGCTCGACGAGACCGCGGTGGAGATGGCGCTGCGCAAGCACCTGCTGCACCGCCACGCCAGCACCATCAGCCTGCCCATCTGGTCGCAGTGGCCCTTCGCCGACCCGCTCGGCGCGGACCGGGAGGCGGCGCAGCTCTACGCGGCCACCTGGATGAAGGTGGTGAAAAAGCTGCGCTGCGAAGCGCGCGGCTACGTCATCCACAGCGACCTCGACGAGCCGAACAGCGCCGATGATTACGCGATGGTGCGGCGCTGGGGGGACTTCTTCAACGAGGCGGAGCACAAGCACGGCGTGCGCCTGCCCCTGCTCATCACCGAGCAGCCCACTCCCGATGATCCCTGGTGGGGCAGGCTCGACGGCAGCGTGGACATCTGGGTGCCGCATATCAGCTCCGTGTGGCAGGACATGGAGGCGCCTGACGGGAAGCGCGACATCGAGCGCCGCGTCAAGGCCGGCGACGAGGTCTGGTGCTACGCGGCGCTCGTGCAGATGCCGGACGCGTGGGAGCGGGCGCACTGCAAACCGGAGGTGCTGCGCGAGTCGAACCCGCCCGTGTGGTGCCTCGACTTCCCGGCCATGAACCACCGAATTCCCGCCTGGGTCATGCCGCTGCATGGCATCACCGGCTTTTGCTACTGGGACACGCTGCACGCCGAGCCGGGCGTGGATGTGTGGGCTGACGCGGGGAATTTTCTCCACCCCGAGGCCGGCAGCTACAATGGCGACGGCAGCTACATCTACCCCGCCACCCGCGAGCGCCACGGCCGCCACATGCCCGTGGCCAGCGTGCGCCTCAAGTGGCTGCGCGAGATGACCGAGGACTACGATTACCTCATGCTGGCCCGCGACCTCGGCCTGTGCAATGAGGCCCAACTGCTCGCCGACACCTTCGCGCGCGGCTTTGGCGACTGGGAGGATCGCATGGACAAGCTCTTCGAAGCGCGGCGCAAGCTGGCCGACCTCATCGTGAGGAAAGGAGGCCGCTCATGAAAGTGCTCGTCCTCACCGCCGATGCCAACACGCTCGTCTATCACCGCGGCGACCTCATCCGCGCCTTCGCCCGCGCGGGCTGCCAGGTCGTCACCTCCGCCGCCGAGGACTACCCGCATGTGCGCGCCTATGTCGAGGCGGCGGGCGGACGCCACGAACCCATCCGCATGGTGCGCAGCCGGGTGAACCCGGCCAAAGACTGGATCACCTGGCTGGACATGTTCCGTCTCTTCAGAAAGGAGCGGCCCGACGCCCTCTTCGCCTACACCATCAAATCCGTCGTCTATGGCTGTGTCGTCGCGCGTCTTGCCGGCGTGCCGCGTGTGTATGCGCTGCTGCCCGGGCTGGGCTTCACCTTTGTCAAACCGGAGACCCTGAAGCAGGCCGTGGTGCAGTGGATCTCGAAGGCGCTGCACCGCTTCGCCCTGCGCCGCGCGGATGTCATTTTCATGCAGAACCGGGACGATGCGCGCCTCTTCGAGGAGCTGCGCCTGCTGCCCGCCGGCGTGCCCGTGCATGTCACCGCAGGCTCCGGCGTGAACTTGGAGGAGTATCCACACCGGCCCATGGAAAACGATGCCGCGCTAGCCGCCGGGCGCGCGCGCTTCGTGCTCGTCAGCCGGCTGCTCATCAGCAAAGGCGTGCGCATCTTTGCCGAGGCGGCGCGGAGGGTGCTGGCGCGCTTCCCGCAGGCCGAGTTCCACCTCGTGGGGCCCTTTGACCCGAACCCCAACCGCGTCGGGGAGGCGGAGGTTGCCCAATGGGTGGCCGAGGGCACGCTCACCCACCACGGCATGGTGCGGGATGTGGCCGCGCTGCTGGAGACGATGCATGTCTTTTGCCTGCCCACCTGGTATCGCGAAGGCGTGCCGCACGCCACACTGGAGGCTCTGGCCACCGGAAGGCCCGTCATCACCACCGACTCCGTCGGCGCGCGCGAGTGCGTGCGCGGCGCGGGGCCTGACGGCTGGGGGGAAAACGGCTGCCTTGTACCCGTGCGCGACGTGGATGCCGTGGTCCGCGCCATGGAGCGCCTGCTGGAAGACCCCACCCTCATTCCGCGGATGGGCCGCGCCAGCCGCCGTCTGGCCGCCGAGGTCTTCGATGTCAATTTCGTCAACGACATCATCCTGCGTGCCATGGGCCTGCCCGCCTCTTCTGTTGGAGTTCAGCTTTCAGGCTGCGAGACGCTACCAGACAGGCTAAAGCCTGAACTCCAACACCAAGAGACCACCGCCACGCAAACTCCCGCCACCACGCCTTGCCGAGTCGCGGCCGGTGCATGATGTTAGGCACCTTTCCTCCTGTTCATGGCCCTCCACCTCCCGCTCGACACCCTGCGCCAGCCGCCCGGCCACCCCGGCCAGACGGGGCGCAGTCTCGTGCCCATGGCCCCGGCCGGCCTGCCCGCCGCCTACCTGCCGCAGGTGGATGCGAGTCCCTATCTGGCCACGCCGCCGCCGCAGTTCACCGAGTCGTTCATCAATCTGGCGGACCTCGTCGGTTACATGCGCCGCTTCGGCTGGCTGGGTTTCCTGGCGGGGTTGGCGCTTGCCGCCCTGGCCTTTTACGCCCTGGGCATGGGCACGCCCATTTATGAGGCCGAGGCCAAGCTGCGTCTCCGCCTCCAGGACACGAACGTCTTTAACTTTAACGAGATGGGCCGCCAGAGCGTCACCGAACTCAGCGCCCCCCAGCTCATCAACAACCACCTCACCGAGATCAAGTCCCGCAAGTATCTCGAATACTTTCACGACCGCTTCCCCGAGGCCGACCGCGCGCGATTTATTGAAGTCGAGTCCACCCAGGTCGGCCGCAAAGACCAGCTTCTCAAACTCCTCGGCCTTTACAAACCCGGCATTCCATCCCCGCCGCGCGAGACCTTCATGGACGGCATGAGCGCCCGTGTGCGCGTGGAGCCGCAAAAAGACTCCCACATCCTGCGCGTGCTCGTGCGCCATCCAGACCCAGGCATGGCCGCGCGGATCGCCAATGCCTATGCCACGGAATACATGGGCTTCTTCGGCCAGCAGGAAGGCTCCCAGATGGACAGTGCCCGCACCTACCTGGAGGAAAAAGCCGCCGAGCTGCGCCAGCGACTCCAGGAGAGCGAGGCAAAGCTGGCCGAATACCGCAAGTCAGAAAACCTGCTCCAGGACAGCGAGGTCAAAGACGTGGCCGGCGAGCGCGTGCGCCTCTTCACCAACGCCATCACCGACGCCCAGGTGCGCTTGTTCAAGGCCCAGAGCGACCTGCGCAACATCCAGTCCGCCCAGCAGGCCGGGCGCGACCTCATGGAGGTGCGCGTGGTGGCCGACAACGCCGAGGTGGCCTACAACCGCAAGGAACTCGACGCCAAGATCGCCCAGCGCAAAGCCCTCGAGCCCATGTGCGGTCGCCGCCACCCCATGATGATCGCGCTGGCCAACGAGATCGAGACCCTCAAAATGGCCCTCGACCGCTCCGTGGACGCCGTCGTTGCCCAGGCCCAGTCCGAGGTCACGAACATGGAGCGCCAGGTGGCCGACTATCAGAACGAGATGAACACCTCCCGCAGCCAGTCCCTGGAGCAAAGCGGCAAGAACATCCAGCAGAACCTCCTGCGCGACCAGGTGGCCATGGATCGCGAGCTTTATCAAAAAATCGTCCTGCGCCTCAATCAGGCCACCGTCACCGGCCAGTTCACCGACAGCGGCGCTCTGGCCCTCTCCGACGTGGCCGCGCCGCCGAACAAACCCGTGAAGCCGAACAAGCCCGTGGCCGCCCTCGCCAGCCTTTTCCTTTTCGGCGTCTGCTTCATCGGCCTGCCCGTTGGCTGGGGGCTTTTCAATGACCATGTTCTGGGAACGCTGCGCCGGGGCGGTTCGCCTTCACCGCACATCCCCTCCGCCCGGCAGGTGCCGCACATGCCGCTCCAGCCCACCGGGCCGCTGCCGCAGCAGGCCGTTCATGCCGCCTTGCCGCAGCAGGCTTATGCGCCCGCGCCAGTTCCGGTGATGCAGCCGCCCGCACAGCAGCAGCGCGCGGGGGAGACATTGATGATTCCCGCTGTGGGCCAGACCCCCGTGCTGGCCCGCCTGCCCATGCTCGGCAGCGGACGGCCGGAGCACATCCTCGGCCAGATTTTAAAGCCCGAACCCCAGGGCGCGGCGGGGGCTCTCCAGCAGCTCACCAGCACGCTCGAAATGCACGCCTTGCGCCGCGGCGGTCTCGGCGGTGTCATTCTCATCACCAGCGCCGAGGCGGGCGAGGGCAAGACACTCTCCGCCGCCGCGCTCGCCGCCGCCTTCTGCCACCAGGGGCGCAGCGTTTTCCTGCTGGAGTGCAACCCCGTGGCTCCCGCCCTGCACGAGTGGTTCCCCCACAGCGCCCGCCACAGCTCCTGGGCGCATGACATGGAGGCGCTCCGCTACGGCAACACGCATCTCTTCCTCCTGCCCGCGCACGACCTCCCCGCCTACGCCACCACCGAGTTGCTTGAAGGCTACCGCTCCTGGATAGACCGCGCCCGCCAGCAGGTGGACTGGATCATCCTCGACGCCGGTCCCGTGCTGCGTAACTTCGCCGACGTGGCACCCCTGGCCCCGCTGGCCACCGATGTGCTCCTGGTCAACAACCCGCGCGTCACCAACGCCGGCAAGCTCCGCGCCGCCCTCCACCTCCTCCAGCCCATGATGGCCAGCAGCGCCTTCCGCGGCCTGGTCATGCACGGTTGAGGTGTGACTTTGCTGCCATGCCGCAAAGCCCCCCGCGCCTGCCGCAGGATGCGATTCCCTTTTGCCAAGCAGGCGTGCAGCGGCACAATCCACACTGATGAAAGCCCTGCTTGCCGTCCTCAATCCGGTGATGGAAAACCGGACCAGCCGCACCAACCTGCGCGCGCTGGCAAACCTGATCCTCGTGCTGGCGGGGCTGGTGGCTGTGTTCAGCCTGCTCTTTCATGTGCTCATGGTGCGCGAGGGGCAGGAGCACTCGTGGATCACGGGGCTGTACTGGACGCTGACGGTGATGACGACCCTGGGCTTCGGAGACATCACCTTTCAGGGCGATCTGGGGCGCCTGTTCTCCGTGGTGGTGCTGTGCTCGGGCGTTGTCTTCATGCTGGTGCTGCTGCCCTTCACCTTCATCGAGTTCTTTTACGCGCCCTGGATGCGCGCCCAGGCGGCGGCCAAGGCGCCGCGCGAGCTGCCGGCCTCCACCAGCGGGCATGTGATCCTGACCGACCACGGGCCGCTCGCCACGACGCTGATCCCCATGCTGGAAAAATACGGCCATCCCTATGTGGTGCTCTGCCCCACTCTCCAGGAGGCGCTGGACCTCGACGAGCGCGGCGTGCGCGTGGCGGTGGGTGATCTCGACGACCCTGAGACTTACCGCCGCATGCGTGTCGAGCAGGCCGCCATGCTTGTGGCGACACGAGCGGATGTCATCAACACCAACGCCACCTTCACCGCGCGCGAGCTCGCGGAGCGCGTGCCCATTGTGGCCTCCGCCTCCTCGGACTCTGCGCGCGATGTCCTGGAGCTGGCAGGCGCCACGCTTGTGCTGCGCCTGGAGGAGATGATGGGCTCCGCGCTGGCGCGGCGGGTGAGCATCCGGGACTCGGACGCGCATGTCATCGGCAATCTCGACGGACTGCTCATCGCCGAGGCTGCCGCGCACGGCACGCCGCTGGCCGGACAGACGCTGGCGCAGAGCGGCCTGCGCACCCGCACGGGAGTGAGTGTCATCGGTGTCTGGGACCACGGACGCCTCGCGGTGGCGGAGGCGGACATGATGATCCGGACGGACACCATCTTCGTGCTCGCGGGCACGCGCGAGCAGCTCGACCGCTACAATGCCGCTTTTCCCAACGACACCACGAGCAAGCCGCGCGTGCTCATCATTGGCGGCGGGCGGGTGGGCCGCGCCACCAGCCGCGTGCTGCGGGATCTGGGCATCCAGACGACGATCATCGAAAAAATTCCCGAGCGCGTGGCCGGGCACCCGGAGGCGGTCATCGGCGACGCCACTCAGATGGATGTGCTGAAAAAAGCCGCCGCGCGCGAGGCCACGACACTCATCATCACCACGCACGATGACGACACCAATGTGGCGCTGACCATCTTCTTCCGCCGCCTGCGCAGCAACTGGCAAATCCTGGCCCGCAGCACCCTGGACCGTAATCTCAAGACCCTCCTGCGAGCCGGCGCGGACCTGGTGCTCTCCTACTCCTCCATGGGCGCGAACACGGTCTTCAACCTGCTCCGCGGCGGCGACCACCTGCTGCTGGCCGAGGGTGTGAACGTCTTTCCCGCGCCGATCCCGGAATCCGTCGCCGGCCGCCGGCTTGGCGAGCTGGAGATCCGCTCCCAGACAGGCTGCACGGTCATTGCTGTCGAGTCGCGAGGAAGGCGCGAGATCAATCCCGGGCCGGAACTGCTGATGCCGGCCGGAGGACGCATGTTCCTGATAGGCACGCTCGAGGCGGAGGAAAAATTCCTGGAGCTGCACAAACCCGCCCAGCCCCTAAAGCGCGGCCGCCGGCATTGAGCGACGCCTCATCCAGCGGTTGCCACTCATGCGCGCATCCACCATTCTTCAGCAATGTCCGAAGCAGAAAACGCCACCCGCATCTCCGTCCCCGCCCTGATCCGGCTCATGCGGGAGGAGGGTGTCATCGAGCCGGAAAATCCGCTGACCGGGCAGTGCGATCTTTTTGCCTGCGGTATGGACTCGCTGGCGATGATGCGGCTCATGATTCTCATCGAGCGCGACTTTGGCATCCGCATCCCGGCAGAGCAGGTGACGCGCGACCGCTTCGCCTCGGCGGACGCGCTGGCGGAATGGCTTGGCAGTCTTCACCGCCCGCCTTTCCCGGTATGAGCGGTTCATGGGATGTCATCGTGGCCGGAGGCGGCAGCGCGGGCACCGCCGCCGCGCTCGCGGCGGCGCGCGCGGGCGCGCGCACGCTGCTGCTGGAGCGTCATTCCCTGCTGGGCGGCATGGGCGCGCAGGCGCTCGTCCACACGTTCTGCGGGCTTTTTCATCCGGACGTCTCGCGTCCATGGGCCTGGCTCAATGCGGGAGTGCCGGCGGAGATCGGAGCGCGCATGATGGAGGTCACCGGCCAGACCGCGCCCGACCTGATGGGGAAAGTCTATGTCCTGCGCCAGCACCCGTCGTTGTTCGCGGGCATTGCTGATGAGTTGTGCTCCACCGAGCCGCTGCTGACCCGGCTGAGCGGTGTGGAATTGACCGCGGTGCGCCGGGTGGGGGGGGGATGGGAACTGGAGGCGGCGGGGAAAGGCGCGCGGCAGGTGCTAGCCGCCCGCGCTTTGGTGGACTGCACGGGTGATGCCTCCGGCGCGCGCCTCGCGGGGTGTCCCGGCTGGCTGCTGCCAAGAGCGGCGCGGCTTTACCGTCCGGCTTATGTGTGCGCGTTTCATCATGTCAGCGGCGGTCAGGATGACACCTGGAGGCTGAACCTGGGCGGCAGAATCGTCCGCGCGGTGCAGGAAGGCCGCCTGCCAGCGGCCGCGCTCGGCGCGGGGTTCCGCGCGTCCCCTTTCAAAGGCGAGGTTTTTCTCACGGTGGACCTGGAGGCAGGGCAGGATGAATGGGATCCCCTGGATCCCGCCAAACGCGCAGGTGTGGAGGCGGAGGGCCGCACTGTGGCGCTGGCGCTGTGGCGTGAGCTGCGCGCGGCGCATCCCGATTTCGCCCAATGCCCGCCGCCCGTGCTGCCAGCGCAGGCTGGCATTCGCGAGAGCGACTGCTACGCGGGTGATCATGTGCTGACGGGAGATGAGCTGGCCGCCTGCGCGCGTTTTGACGACGAGGTGGCGCTGGCTGGCTGGCCGATGGAGAAAAGGGAGAATGCGCGCGGGCCGAAGTTCCGCTTTTTTGAGCGGGCGGAGCCCGCGGGCATCCCGGCGCGCTGCCTGCGCCGTTCCGATGCGCCGGGGTTGTTTTTCGCCGGACGCTGCCTCTCCGCCGACCATGAGGCGCTGGCCTCGGTGCGTGTCATGGGCACCTGCATGGCCACGGGGGAGGCGGCCGGGCGCATGGCCGCTGAGCACGCATGCCTTCAACGGTGATGATCCTGGCTGTTTGAGCGGCCAATGCCCGCACATCAGGCTCAGTCGAGCGTGCGTTTCGGCGCGCCGATGCGGATGCCGGGGTCGCCTTTGCCGCGCGCGGCGCCTGGCACGAGGGCGAAGCGCTGCACCTCGTAGCCGGTGACATTGAGAGTCAGATCAAGTCCCGCAAGAAACTCCCAGGAGGCGGGCACACCAGTTTCGTCGGCGATCTTGCGCGCCTCCAGGTAGGTGTCGAAGGCGTTGTTCATGACCTGAAAGAGGGCCACGCCGTTCGGGTCGGCCTTGAGCGCGCGCAGCATGCGCTGGTAGGAGGAGCCTTCGTTGCGCATCTGGTCGAGAGTCTCTCCCGCGCCGGCCTTCGGTGTGAGCTGCATCTGCACCAGGGTGGCGCCGGGCCGGATGGCGGGCACGAGGGTGAAGGGGCCGCTGAAGGTCGGGTTCGTGGCGGCGCGCTCGAGCATGGAGCGGATGGCGAAGGCGTCGTAAATGACTTTGTCTTTGCTCTTGCCCTTGATGCTGTCCAGGCCGGCCAGGTCCTTGATGAAGTAGCTCTGGATGTCGCGCGTGTTGTTTTTCACATCCACGGCCTGGGAACCCCAGGTGAAAGTGATCCTGCCCTCTCCGGCAACGGCCTGGATGGTGGGTTTGGTCGGATCGCGCGAGGGATCGAGCGCGGTCCATTTGGTCAAGTCGCCGGTGGCGGCGGCGACCATGGCCTCGGCGACCGCGTCCATGTTGGAACGCACGACGATGGATATGTCCCCCAGGGCTGTGAGCACCTGGCGGGTGGCGGGCATGTCGGCGGCTGCGAGGGCTTTGTGCGCTTTGGCCACGTTTTCCATCTGGAAGGTGCCGACAAAGGGCGCGATCTCCGCCCATGCCTGCTGGGCGGCGGCGGGGGTGCCGTAGATTTTGCCGAGCATGTCGGCGAAAGGCTCGATCTTGGCGTCGCGGTAAAAAAGCTGGTTTCTGGCTTTGTCGAGTCCGTCGAGAATGGGTTTTAAAAATGCGTCCTGATTGAAATGCACCACGCCCTGGCGGGCGACGAGGATGCGCGTCTCGTTGGGCTTCTCCGGGTAGGGGCGCGGGTTGGGCAGGCGGACATAGGTGGGCGGCGGCGGCTGATAGACGGGGGTTTCATCGAGCAGGGCCTTGAGCCGCTCAATTTCGGTGATGAGCTTGTCCACCTCGCCTTTTTCTTTCTCCCGGGTCTTTTTGGCCTCCTCCAGCTGCTTGCGGAAGGTATCCAAGTCCATGAACTTCATCTGAGCGGCCATCTCGGATGTGTCTATGGTTTTGAGTTCCTCGACGACTTTTTTCAAGTCCTGCTGAGCCTTTTTTTTCTGCTCCTCGATTTTTTCTGGGTCGGCGGGCGGCGGTGGCAGCTCTTTGATCTGCTGGACCATCTGCTGGTGCTGCTCCTCGGTGACGGGGGGCAGGTCGGTGAGGATTTTCTGGACCATCTTGGCGGTGTTGATCGCCATCATGACGAAGACGATCATGAGCACGCCGACGACATTGGTGACGGCATCCATCAGGGAGTCGAGATTCAACTCGGAGGAGTCCTGTTTTTTCTTGGCCATGATCTGTGCGGGTCAGGGGTTGGCTGCCGGCTCGGGCACGGGCGCGCCAGGGACGGGAGGGTCTATCTTGCCGCGATACTTGTCGAAAAGGGCGAGATCGAGCTGCCCGCGCCCGGGGATGGGCAGCTTGCCGACGCGGATTTTGTAATCGTTGGAAGCGCGGCCTGCGCCGTTGTTGAAGGGGCCCTGGCCGTCGTCCCGGATGAGGAAGAGAATGAGGGAGTTTTTGTCCTTGGCCACCTCGAAGAGGAAGTGGTTGTAGGCGGCGTCGGCCACGACGATCTCGGCGGTGGCGCCGAGGCGGTAGTCCTCGCCCCAGGCGCCGAGGATTTTGAGGGCTCCGGCGCTGCACTCGACGAAGTAAACCCTGGTGCTCTCCGCCATGCCGGAGCCTGAGGGCTGCACAACGACGGGCGGCACTTTCTTGTCCTCCGGCACCTGGCGCGCCTTGATTTCGGCGAGCAGTTTTTCGATCTCGGTTTTCGACTCGGTCTGCTGCTTTTTGAGGCCGTCTATTTCCACCAGCAGGCTGTCGAGCTCCTTCTGGAGCTGCTGGCTGATGAGCAGGTTCTGCTCTTTGATCTCCTTGGAGGAGTCGAGCAGCTTGCGCAGCTTGATGTAGCGCTGCTCCTTCTCTTTGACCTCCTCCTGGAGTTTCTCCAGCTCGGCCAGTTTTTCCTTGAGGATCAAGTCCAGCTCCTTGCGCTCCTCGATCTCCTTCTGCATGCGCTGGTAGTCCTGGGCCATGCGGATCTCCTCGGCGGTGCGACCCTCGGCCTTGCCGGCCTGGGCCACCACGAGAACGACGATGATGAGCACGAGCGCCCCGATGAGACATGCGAGGATGCTCAGGAAGGGGAAGAGCGAGACTTCGTTCTCGGATGACGCGCGCCGCTGTGCCATGATGGGTTGAGTGACAAAGGGTTAGTCCCTGCTGAACCAGCCTTTCTTTTTGACTTGGTGGATGAGGATTTGCTTGCCGCCAAGCTCGGTGAGCACGTTGTTGAGGCCCTGGATGCCGGTGGAGAGGGCGCGCGTGTACTCGGTGGTGGTCTTGACGCTGTCTTTGACGGCGTTGGTGAGGTCCTCCCTCATGCGGTTGAGCGTCATGGCGAACTCGCTGTCCACGCGCTCCTGGTGGGAGGCGGCGCGTTTGTCGAGGTTGTCGGCGTAGTCCTTGATCTTGGCGGAGAGGGCGTTGAGGTCCACGAGGAACTCCTTCTGCGCGTTGGCCACGGCTTTGACGAGGGTGTCCATGAGGCCGCCGGTGTCGCCGCCGGCCACTCCGCCGCCGTCGTTGAGGCGGGGCAGGAGCACTTCGTTGCAGAAGGCGTCAATGTTGTTGAGATTGTCATCCTCGGACTTGGCGAGGGCGCTGATGGGGAAGTTCAGGAACAGGGCGAGCACGAGGCCGAGCAGGGTGGTGTCGAATGCGGTGCCGAGGCCGCTGGTGACGTTGCCGATGGATCCCATGATTTTGTCCAGATCGGAGGTGTCGCTCAGGTCAATGCTGCCAATGGCCTGTGACAAGCCAAGGACGGTTCCGATGAAGCCGAGGATGGGGATGGCCCAGAGGAAGACTTTGACGAGGGAGTAGCTGCCGCCGATGCGGGCGCTGTCAATGTTGCTCTGCGCCTGGAGCATGGTGTTCACCTCGGAGTTGTTCTGGCGCACTTCGAAAAGCTCCAGGCCTTTGCGGATGCGGTTGACCATCATGCTGTCGCGCAGGCGTCCGGGCAGGCCGTAGAGGTGGTCCACGAAGCTGCCGACATTCTGGCCGTTGATCTCCTGGCCGAAGTCGGTGGGCAGCACGTCGAGGTACATGGCGTCCTTTTGATGGCGCAGCTTTTTGCCTTTGAGCCAGAGGATGGCGATGGCGAAGAAGAAGAAGAAGGTCTCCAGCATGTTCACCCAGCTGCGCTCGTAAAAGAGATCGTGAATGTAGTCGAGCGTGCTGGCGGCTGGGTCGCCATATTTGCCGACGCCGAAGGGATAAAGGATGCCGTACCATGTGAGGGTGAGCACGAGCCCGATGCCAAGGGCGGCGAAAATGTTGGCGTTGGCCGGATCGGCCTCCTCCCAGCCGCCGCGGGCGCTCTGCTGCTGGTAAGACTCCTGGTACTCCTGGTGCGACCCTGGCTGCTCGCCGGGCGCGCTGGCATCCTGGGGTGGAGGGCTGGCCGTGGCGGGCACGCCGTCGGGCGGCGGCGGCAGGCCTGAGGGTGGGGGAGGCGCGCCGATGGTGGCGGGAATGCTGAGCTTGGTGTTGCAACCGGGGCAGCGGACGATTTTGCCGGCCATTTCAGGCTCGGCCTTCAGTTGCATGTCACACGTCGGGCACTTGAATTTCACAATCGGTTCTCCTTGGGTTTGGGTTGGTGTGGGTGGGTTTGAAAATCGGCTGTTGACGATTCAAGCGGCCAGAGGCCGGAAGAACAAGCTCTTTTGTGCCATGAAGACGCGCTTTCCGCGCATTTCATGGGGTCTGGCGCTGATTCAAGGATGCGGCGTCCGGTGAAAACGTCAAAAGGTGAGCCGGGCACCGGCGGTTTTGAGTTCCTCGGCGTGCTTTTTCGCCTCCTCGCCGAGCGGGTTGCCGCCGAGGTGGATCTGGCAATACGGCGCCCACTCGCGGGCTCCGTCGCTGTCCTTTTTCCACATGCGGTGCAGCGGGGCGATGTCGGTGATCTGGTTGTTTTCGAGGAAGAGGAACTGGAGGTCGGTCAAAGGCTCGAGCGGGGTGAGACCGGCTACCTTGTTGCCTTTCAGCGAGAGCATGGAGAGCCATTTCATGGAGCCGATGCCTTCCAGGTTGCTGACTTTGTTGCCTTCGAGGTAAAGCGTCCAGACCTTGGGCAGCTTAAAGAGCGGGGTGGCATCCTCGATCTGGTTGCCCGCCAGATACAGGGAGGTGAGCGACTGGATGCCGCCGAGCGGAGCGACATTGACGACCTTGTTGCCGGTCAGCTCGACGTATTGCAGAGCCTTGCACTCGGAAAGGGGGGAGATGTCTGAGATCTGGTTGCCGGCGAGGTCGAGGAACTGAAGCCTCGCCAAGCCCTTGAGCGGGGCGAGGCTGGTGATCTTGTTTCCCGGCAAAGTCAGCGAGGCCAGGGCGGCGCATTTTTCCAGGCCGGAGAGATCGGTGATGCCCATGTTTTTGCCTTCGATGATGGCGACATTGGCGACATCCTCGGCGGTGAGCGGGTCTTTGCTCTCGCGTTTGGCGAAGACCTGGCGGCGCACGGCGTCTTCGAGGGCCTTGTCCTTGAAGACGGGCACCGGCTTGGGCGGCGGCGGTGGCTCGGCTTTCTTTGGCTCCTCCTTCTTGGCCCCGGCGGTTTTGGCGGGTTCAGGTTTCGGCGCGGGTGCTGGCGCTGGAGCCGGTGCGGGTTTGGGTTCCTCCTTTTTGGTTTCAGCGGTTTTGGCAGGATCGGGCTTGGGAGGGGTGGCGGGAGCCGGTGCTGGCTTGGGTTCGTCTTTTTTGGCTTCGGCGGGCTTGGCAGGCTCGGCCTTTGGCGCGGGAACAGGCGCGGGCTTGGGCGTCTCCGCCTTGGGGGCTGCGGCTGGCTTGGGGTCTTGCGCGGAGACGTTCAGGGTGATGAGCAAGAGGATCAGGAGGGCTGGGGTCTTCATGAACGGCGAGTTTGAAATCAGGCGGTTATTACGGCAGCGCGGGGTTGCATGTTTGCGCAAAATCGGCTCAATCCCGGCTCATGATCAATGTCATCGTCATTCTCGAAATAGACCCGGCGCGCGTGGACGAATTTCTGGAGGTCATCACTTTCAACGCCGCCGAGTCGGTGAAGGAGCCGGGCTGCCTGCGCTTCGAGGTGAGCCGCCAGTTTGACCAGCCGAACCTCTTTGCCCTCAGTGAAAGCTACACGGACAAGGCGGCCATGGACGCCCACTATCAGACGCCGCACTTCGCGCTGTGGAAGGAGAAGTCCGCCACCGGTTTCGTGCTCAACCGCTGGTCGGTGAAGGGGCCAGTGCTCGAATAATCCCTCCCGTGGAAGACGCCTACGGCCACCGCATTTCCTACCTGCGCGTCTCTGTGACGGACCGCTGCAACGAGCGCTGCCGCTACTGCATGCCGGAGGAGGAGCAGGCATGGTTTCCGAAGGAGGAGGTGCTCGGTTACGATGAAATGCTGCGCGTGCTGCGTGTCGGCGCGCGCCTGGGCATCCGCAAAGTCCGCGTGACCGGCGGCGAGCCGCTGACCCGGCCGGGTGTCGCCGACTTTTGCGCCAGGGTCTCGGCCATTCCGGGCATTGAGCACCTCGGCATCTCCACCAACGGCACGTTGCTGGCGAAAACCGAGGGCGGTCTCACCCTGGCGGAGCATCTCGCCCGTGCCGGCGTCCGTGCCGCCAACATTTCCCTCGACTCGCTCGACCGCGCCGCCTATCAGCGCGCCACGAGCCGCGACCTGCTTCCGCGCGTGATCGAGGGCGTGGAAGCAGCGCTCGCCGCAGGCATCCCCTCCCTGCGCCTGAACTGCGTGCTGATGAAAAACCAGACCGAGCGCGAAATCCCCGCGCTCATGGAGTATGCGCGTTCGAAGGGCGCCCTGCTGCGCTTCATCGAACTCATGCCCGTGAGCACCAGCGATGTGCTGCGTGATGAAAACTTCCTTTCCGCCGGCCATGCCCTCCGTCTCGTGGAGCGGGAGCACGGGCCGCTGGCGCCGCTGCCGGACTTCAAGACCAATGGCCCCGCCACATATTACCAGGTCCGTGCCACAGGCCAGAAAATCGGCTTCATCGGCGCGATGACGAACCTGCACTTCTGTGAAAGCTGCGACAAACTGCGGCTGACCAGCGATGGCAAACTGCGCCCCTGCCTGGGAAGCTGGCTTGAATTCGACCTGCGCTCCGTGCTGCGCGCGGGCTGCACGGACGAGGAGTTGGAGGGCTTCATTCTAGGCGTGGTGGCGCGCAAGCCCAAGGAGCACGACTTCCGCAACAACTACCAGCCCAACCGCAAAATGATCGCCATCGGCGGGTGACGGACGAGCCGCCCGGACTCACAGCTCTGCGGCAGCACTCTCCTGTCCGGGCTTGAATGCAGCGCGGACCGAATCCCGAAGCAGAACGATAAAGGTGAACACGCCGAGAGCGGTGCCGAAGGGAAATTGCAGGCAGTTCAGCCCCGCGACGACGAGGCAGAAGACATGGTGCTTTTTCCTCCGCAAAGAAAAACCCGCCGCCAGGTTTGCGAAGCCCACCAGGAGGATGAGCACGCCTATGCCGAGGTAGAACCATTGCATGACATCCCAGATGACTTCCGGCGGCGGACCATCCTTGGCATTTTTCCAAATTTCCGGGCTGCCAAAGACCATGCGCATGATGCCGTAATGGAGGCCCAGGAAACCCATGCCCAGAAGGCTGAGGCCGGCCAGCACCCAGTGAAAGATGGCCAGCAGGCGCAGGTGCTCATCATCCTTCACACGCGGGTCGGGCAGAGGCGGGGGCGGGGCGTTCATGACTGGCGCAGCATACGGCCCGGATCGTAAATGCCAAGCGCCAAGGCCCGCGGGAATACTGAAGCTCAAAACTGCCAGACGAGGCCGGTGTGGAGGAAGAAGTCCGGGCTGGAACCGGTGAGGCCGCCGCCGGCGCCGAGGCGCACAATTTGCGCACAGTGGCTTGCAGCAGAGCAAGAGTCAGAATGGGATAAGCTTCAATGTGCGCGGTGAGGGTGGTTCATGCCTGGGGACGATTTTTCTTCCGGGGCATGGTGGCGAAGAAGAGGGCGATGCCGAGCAGGGCGACGACGCAGGTGGCGGTCGTCAGCGTGGTGAGCACGAGGTCGCGCATGTTTTTGTCGGGGATGAAGCCGAGCTTGTGGAAGTTGGTGAAAATGCGGGCCTCCAACTGCCTGCCGTCATCCGTGTGCCGCGTCACGCTGCCGGTGGCGGTGGAGACATAGACGCGGGTGTGGCGCTCGTCGTCGAGATCAAAGCGGTACACCGGCAGGATGCGGAAGATGTTCAGGTACTCGTTGTCGAAGGCGGTGAGATGGGCGGTCTTGCGCACAGCCGCGCCGGCAAGGAAACGGGTGGCGATCTCGGCGGCGTAGGCCTCGTCTTGCGCTGGGTCCACACGACCGTCCACAGCGCTGACATAATGCGCTGCACCGCCGTTTTGGGAATAAACCTGGTACCAGGGGCTGCCGCCGATGCCGCGCACGTTCACGGCGGTGACGGCCCGCGCTTCGCCGGGCAGTTTTTCCAGCGCCTCGGCCACACCCAGCCGTATGAGCGAGGCGTCCAGAGTCCCCGTGGGCAGCGCGGGCGGTGGCGGCGGCTGGCTGCGCGTCATGACATTATGAATGACGCCGCTGCCCGCTGCCATGAGGATGCTGGCGCTGAAGATGAGGCCCAGCCAGCGGTGGGCTTTGCGGAGGGTTTGTTTGCTCATGAGATTTTTTCGCCGGGGCGGGGCGCTGCCGCCCCGGCATGGGTTCACCATTTCCATTCGATGCCGCCATACAGCGCCCGTCCATCTCCGGGAAAGAAGACCGCGCTGGCGGGTGTGGCGGCGGTGACCACACCTGTGGTGGCCGCGTAGGTTTTGTCGGTCAGGTTGCGCGCCTCCAGGAAAAAGGAGAGGCCCTTGGTGGCGCGGTAGCCGACTTTGAAGCCCAGCAAGGCGTAGCCGTCGGCCTTAAGGGTGTTGGCGAGGTCCACAAAGTAATCCTGCGGCGCCCACTCGACGTTCGGCCCCATGTAGAACCCGCACGGGTGCTCGTAGAGGAGCTCGGCGCGGTAAAAGTGGCGCGGGATGCCGGGCAGTTCGTTGTTCGAGAAATCCTTGTCGCCATCAAAGTGGAAGTCATTGAACAGATAAAACTGGCGGAAAAAGAGGCGGTCGCCCGGGCGCTCGTCAGTGCCGGCCTGCTTGCCAGTCGCGGGTGAGGCATCCTGCCAGGAGGTGAGGACGCCGCGCACCAGATCGAAGTCCAGCGAGGCCTCGATGCCGTGCCGGATGGTGCGTCCCGCATTGATCGTCTGGGTGGCGCTCACACCCGGCACGCCGAGGGCGAAGAGCTCGTTGTCCAGCCAGGTGTAATACCAGGCCACATCCCAGCGCGCGCGCCCGGCGCTGCCGCGTGTGCCGAACTCGATGCTTGTGCCGCGCTGGGCGTCCAGCTCGATGAGTCCCGGCGTGCCGCCGAGCGCGGTCAGTTCGCCGAAGGAGGGAGGCTCGAAACTGCGGCTGGCATTGAAGAAGATCTGCGTTCCTGGCGCGGCATCCCAGAGCAGGCCGAGCTTTGGACTGAAGCCCCAGTATTCCTGGCGGTCGCTGTTGTCCGCGCCGAAGACGCGCTGCTCGTCGAAGTCGCGGTTCGCGTAGCTGCCCTGCGCGCCGAGCACCAGCGCCAGGCTGTCGGCGAGGTGGAGGGTGTCCTGGAGGTAGAGGTCCACATTGGTGGACTGCTGCTGGTTTTCGGCGGTGCGCGGACCGCGCCGGCCCAGCAAGTTGGCGAAGCGGTTGTCCTGCGTGAGGCCGTACACATAGCCCAGGCCGAGGGTGAAATGATTCCGGTGTCCGGCCAGGTCCGCCAGCGAGTCATAACGCAGGTCCAGGCCGAGGTCGTTGCTGAGCTGGTCAATCACGCCCGGCCCGAGCAGCAAGCCGGGGCCGAAAGAGATGAGCGGATGATCCAGATCCTTCCATGACCAGAAGGTGCTCAGGGAAAGGCTGTGGACATCGTCGGACCATGTGGTGCGGTTGGCGAGGCGGAAGAGTTCAAAGTCACGCTTTTGGTTGAACCTCACATTGGCGGCGTTGGCCTGGTCCGGCGCGCGCTCGAGCTGGCGCAGGGTCAGGCTTCCCGGCAGTTGCGAGTCCGTGAGCACATAGGTGAGGTAAAAGCGCGTCTCCAGGTTCTCCCCCAGCTTCTGGCCGATGTTGGCAAAGAAGCGCTGGCTGTCCTGGCGGCTGTGGTCGCGGTAGCCGTCCGTCTCATTGTAGGTGAAACTGGCGTAGTAGTCCGTGGCGCCGGAGACGCCGCCCGAGCTGATCTGGCCGCGGTAGCTGCCGAAGCTGCCCATTTCAAAGCGAGTCTGAAATGGCGACGCCTCATGGCCGGTCATCGAGACGAAGTTGATGGCGCCACCCAGCGTGGTGGAGCCGAACTGCAGCGCGTTGGCGCCGCGATAGACCTCAATGTAGCGCGCGGATAGAGGCTCGATGGCCTGCATGTCAAAGCCGCCGTCAGCGAGGTTCAGCGGCGAGCCGTCCTGCATGAGCTTGATGCCGCGCCCGTGGAAGGTGCGCTGGATGCCCGAGCCGCGGATGGACACACGGCTCTCCTCCGCGCCGAAGCGCGGCTGGATGAAGACGCCGGGGGCGAAGTCGAGCGCGTCCTTGAGCGTGGCGGCGCGCCCGCGCTTGTACTCCTCCGCATCCACCACGGCAACGCCGCCGGGCGTGGTGGCGGCGAGTTCCTGGCGGCGGGTTTCGAGTTTAGGGACGGTGCGTGACGGGTCGGGGGCGTCCGCGGTGACGAGCACCTGCGGCAGGGTTTCAGAAGGCGCGGCGGTCTGCGCCGGCAGTTGGGAAAAGGCAAGGAGGCCCGTGAGGGGCAGAAAAGAAGGGAGAGATTTCATAAAGCTGTCACCGGCAGAAGGGCCGGAGTCCGGTTGGGGAGTGAGCGCGGCTTGGGCAATGCCGCAGAGGAGGTCCATGCGCGCGCCGGCCCAGGGCGCGCTGTCAAATCAGGCGCGGCAAGAGCCGCTTCGCGGTGGACGGAACCGTTTTTCCTCCCAGCCGGTCGTCCGGCATCCCCTCCATTCGGGATGCTCAAAGGTGACGCCCGCAGGTGTGACGAGGCGGGGCGCGCCGGCAAGCACGGCGTCCAGCTTCAAGACCTTTTGCAGCATAGTCTCGCGTGTTTCCCTGCCGCTCTTCTCCACCGCTTTGCAGAGCGGACAAGAATGCTCGCCATCAAAGGTGGCGCTCAAACCTTCGACGAGGGAGCCTTTTTCCAACGAGTAAGTCACCGCCATGCCGAGCCATGCCACGGACTGCGCCAGCATCCACGGGATGCCGAGGGCGATCATGAGCGCGCCTGTGACAGCGAGCCTGGCGATGGAAGGGCGGGTAAACATGCGGTGGCAAGCGGGCGGAGGGGCGGCCCTCCGCTCGCGTGGATGAAACGGAATCAGCCTTTGTGCGGGTCGTGGCAGGCTTTGCAGTTCACGGCCTTCTTGTAGTCACTGACGTCCTTCGGGTCTTTTTGGAGTTTTTTGACGGCGGCGATAAGGGCGGCGCATTTTTCCTCCCAACTGCTGGGCTGGCCTTTTTCAGGCTTTTCCTTGGCCATGGCCTCGTAGGACTTGAGCAACTCGGCGATCTGGTCGGAAGTGCCCTCGCCATTGCTGACTTGTTTGCACACAGGGTCCTCGCCTTGCGGGGCCTTGTGGTATTTTTTCATGATGTCGCTGATGACGCCGTCGGCGCGGGCGCTGGCAGCGCCGGCGAGGAAGACAATCGCGAATGTGGTGATGAGGATGCGTTGTTTCATGGGTGGTATGTGTGTGGTTTAAAGGCGGCGGCGGGTGCTGGCCAGCGGCCGTCATTCCCGGTTGCGGCCTTGACGGGCCTGGCCGGGAAAGAGTAGCCGCCCCTGTCTGGAAACCGGCCAGACAGGGGCGTCCCGGCGGATCATGGAACTAGCGGAAACCATGCTCTGTTCTCCGGGAAAGGGGTGGAAAACTCAATGAGGCGGCGCGTGATGCGCGGTGGAACTCGTCATGCGGGGGCATGGCAGCAACCCGCGTGGACACGGCACAAGTCTGGAATCCCTGATCACGCTTTCAAGCGCTCGGCCCTGACGGCATGACGGGCATGAAGCCGCCGCCCTGCCGCGGGAAGACCCAGATCAGATGATCGCCGCGAGCCGGGGAGGCGGCGCGGTCGGCTGGACTTGACGCGCTTCCGCCGTGCTGGAGATCGTGCTCCAAGCCGGGGGTGGCGCTGTTGTGAACACAAAGACGGGCACCGGCACGATGGCCAGGGTGATCTTCAAGTCCTTGCCGGGTTTGACAGGCGCGGAACCGTTTTTGGCGGGGCTTTCCTTGACGCCCTCGCTCACTGCGGTGCACAGGGGACATGGATGCTCGCCGTCAAAAGTGTCGCTGATGCCCTGGACGACGGAGCCCTTCTCCACGGAATAGGCAACCACCATTCCCACCCATGCCGCCGACTGCAAAACCGCCCAGTGCAGCCCGATGGAGATCATCAAGGCCGCGACGAGCAGGGCGCGCGCGACGGTTGTCAACATGCGTCAAATAAAGGGGCTGCGGCGGCTGTCTTGCAACCTCATTTTTCATTCCACGCCAAAAAACACGCTTTACGTTTCGTTTTTGATCCTGGTATAACCACGTCCATGAAAAACAAAATTCTCTCCGCCGCTCCGTCCCGCCGCCAATTCATCCTCAACGGAGCCCAGGCTCTCGCCGCCGGCTGGGCTGGCAGCAGCCTCGCCGAAACCGCCTCCATGCCGCGCTCCGAAACACTGGTTCAGCAGCTTTACGGCAGCCTCAAAGAGGAGCAGCGCAAGGCGCTCTGCTTCGCCTATGACGACCCGCGCCGCCTGAAAGTGGACAACAACTGGCACATCGTTCCGCAGCGCCTGCGCGACACCCTCGGAGCGGACCAGCAGGACTTGGTGCGGCAGATTTTCGACGGTCTGCACAGCGAGGAATACAAGAAGGAAGTATGGCGCCAGTTTGACCATGACAACAAGGGCGATGGCGGCTTCGCCAGCTCGTCCATCGCGCTTTTCGGCGAGCCGGGGCAGGGCAAGTTCCAGTTCGTTCTCACCGGCCGCCATTGCACGCGCCGCTGCGATGGGGACAGCGAGGCCGGAGTGGCCTTTGGCGGGCCGATTTTTTACGGCCATGCAGCGAAGGGATTTTATGAGAAGCCCGGCCACGAAGGCAACGCTTACTGGTTCCAGGCGAAACGCGCCAACGAGGTCTTCCAGGCTTTGGATGGCAGGCAAAGAGAGCTGGCATTGCTGGGTGACGCGCGAGACGAGGCGGGGAACAAGACCATTAAACTTACCGGCAAGACGAAGGGGCTGGAAGGCATCCCGATGACGGAACTCAGCGCGGATCAAAAAGGCCTCGTGCGCCTCGTGCTGGCGGATTTGCTCAAGCCCTTCCGCAAGGAGGACGCGGCGGAGACATTGAAGCTCATCGAAGCGGCGGGTTTCGACCACCTGCACATGGCCTTCTACAAGAACCATGACGTGGGCGAGGACGGGGTCTGGGATGTCTGGCAGATCGAGGGCCCCTCCATGGTGTGGTATTTCCGCGGTGATCCCCATGTGCATTGCTGGGCTCACATCCGCGAGAGCGCGTGAGACGCGCGCGGGGCTGAAAGTTCGCGTTGCCAGGGCGGGGCCGGTGGTTATGGTCACGCCCGAATGATCCCCGCCAAGGCCATCCTCGCGATTCGAATTAGCCACGGGCTCCACTGCGCCTGACGCAGTCCTGGAGTCCGTGACGGCCTTTACGACGCCTTGACGGCGTGTTTGCGTGGCATTTCCGCGTCCACCGGGACATACCGGCTTCTCCTTTTCAACCCTTCTTCAAAACTCCATTTTTCATCATACATGTCAGTCACCATCTACGACACCACCCTGCGCGACGGCACCCAGGGCACAGGCATCTCCTTCAGCACGCTCGACAAAATCCGCGTCGCTGAAAAACTCGACGACTTCGGCGTCCACTACATCGAGGGCGGCTGGCCCGGCTCGAACCCCAAAGACGCGGCTTTTTTCCAGGAAGCCGCCAAAAGAACCTGGAAAAACGCGCGGATCACAGCCTTTGGCATGACCCGGCGCGGCAAGATGAAGGTGGAGGATGATCCCCAGGTGCGGATGCTGCTCGACGCGCGGACTCCGGCAGTCACCGTTGTCGGCAAGACCTGGTCCCTGCATGTCACCGAGGTTTTCCAGGTCAGTCTGGAGGAAAACCTGGCGATGATCGCGGACACGGTGGCCTATTTGAAAAAACAGGGGCGCGAGGTGCTCTATGACGCGGAGCATTTCTTCGACAGCTATCGCGAGGATCCCGAATACTCGCTCAAAACGATCCAGGCAGCGCAGGACGCCGGGGCCGATCTAGTTGTGCTATGCGAGACGAATGGAGGCGCGCTGCCTGAATTTGTCGAGGAGGCCACCCGCAAAGTCATCGCGCACCTTGGGCATCCTGTCGGCATCCACACGCACAATGATGGCGGCGTTGGCGTAGCCAACGCGCTGGCTGCAGTGCGCGCGGGTGCCTGCCAGGTGCAGGGCACGATCAATGGCTATGGAGAGCGTGTGGGGAACTGCAATCTGACCACCGTCATGCCCGCGCTCCAAATCAAAATGGGCGTGCCGCTCGGCATGGACCTGACCCGCCTGCGCGAGCTTTCCTTTTTTGTGGACGAGCTCGCGAACGTGCCGCACGACATTCGCGCTCCTTATGTGGGCCTGGCCGCCTTTACCCACAAGGGCGGGCTGCATGTGCATGCGGTTCAGAAACTGGCGCGCACCTACGAGCATGTGGACCCCGCCCTGGTCGGCAACGAGCGCGTCATCACCATCTCCGACATGTCAGGCCAGTCGAACGTGCTGGTCAAAGCGGAGGCGATGGGTCTTCCGCTGGCGAAAGGTTCCAAGGAGGTGCAGAAAATTCTCACCGAAGTGAAGCGGCTGGAGAGCGAAGGCTACGAGTTCGAGGCGGCGGAGGCCAGCTTCGAACTGCTGATCCGCCGGATGCTGGGCCAGGAGACGCATTGCTTCGAACTACTGGAGTTCCACACCACGCACCGCTTCCGCTCCGGGATGACCGCCGAGACCAACGAAGCGACGGTGAAGCTCTTTGTTCATGGCAAGGCGGAGTACACCGTGGACGAGGGCGACGGCCCTGTGAACGCGCTGGACAAGGCGCTGCGCAAAGCGCTGCTGCCGCACTTTCCGCAGATCGCCTCCATGCGGCTGGAGGACTACAAGGTGCGCATCATTGACAGCGGCAGCGGCACGGCGGCGAAGACGCGCGTGCTCATCGTCAGCACGGACGGCGCCCGCACCTGGGGCACCGTGGGCGTGTCCACGAACATCATAGACGCGAGCTGGCAGGCGCTGGTGGACAGCATGGAATACTTCCTTCTGCAAGGAAGGTAACCCGGCTTCACACGCAAAAAGAAGGCCGCTTTTCAGCGGCCTTCCTCATGAGGCGGGTGGTCAAATCGGATGGTTCATGGCACGAACAACTGGATGTCGCCAGACTGGATTTCGGGGGTCGGGTCCGAGGGCAGCGCGGGCAGTTGGAAGTTGCCGCGCCCTATGAAGTCCGCCGGATTCGTGCTGAGCTTGCGGCGCAGGACTCCGCTGAAATTGACCGTGCGGGTTTTTTCATTCTTGAGGGTGAACTTGCCCGTGAAGCCGCCAGTGGCCGTGTTGATGGTGATCTGCCACACCGCAGGATTGCCGGCGGGTGTCTGGACGGTGACTTTGCCATTGGCGGCCATCGTCACTTCCGTTGGCAGGAGCCCCGCATCCACGCCGGCGAAGCCGCTGTGGCCGATGGAAATGACCGTGCTGTCCGTGATGCCAAGCTCATTAAGGAGGGCGATTTCAGGCAGCGTCTTGGTGGCCTTGGCCGGTTTGCGCCAGGGGTCCAGGGTGATGCCGCAGTCCATGAGGTCTATGCCGCCGCGGTAGGATTTGTCCTTGGGGCCGGCCGCTTTGGCCCATGCGAGGCTGTCACCCATGAGCATGGTGGGGATGTGGCCGCGCCCCGGGAGGTCGGGGTGTTCGAGGAGGTCGAGCCATCCAGCGAGGTAGCTGTTGAGCCTTTTGTAGGGGTTCACAAACAGCCGGTAGCCCCCATCCACTCCGGGCATGAGCGTGGCGGTCGTCTTGATTCCATCCGCGAGGGTGAGGGTGAGCTTCATGACCGCCTTGGCATCAACGCTGCCTGTGGCATGGCCGGAGCCGAGCGGGATGGGGTTGACCGCGCCAAAGGCCGGCAAGGGCGGTGCCAGGATCAGGGTCAGCAGGCCGGCGTTGGTGACGATCTGCCCTTTGGCCGGCACGAAGACGCGCGCGCCGTCATCCGCCTCGGCAAACAGATCGCCGTCCACATCCAGGATGGCCTCGAATCCTCCGCCGATGTCGAGGTTGATCGTCATTTCATAGGCTATCGCGACCTTGTTGACGAGTTTGTTGAGTGTCCAGGTTCCCGTCGCGGTCTCTGTGAGCGGATCAACGGTGAGCGTGCCCTTGATTGGCAGGGCGGCAGTGTCCGTCGGTGTCCAGAGTTTGCCTGTGAACGCCATTTTGTTGTCCTTGATGGTCTTGGCCACTGTCAGTTCAACCTTGGCGATGGCGCGCATGGTGTCGGGACTGACCAGCAGGTTTTCGTAGCGCCCTTCGAAGCTGTCCACGACGAGAGTTCCCGGCACGAAAACAAACCGGTAGTTCACAGCCAGCCCGCCTTTGAAGGTGATGGGGTATCTGCCGCCCGGACTCAGGTCTTTGGCGGTGGTGGAGATGACCGGCACCGTCGCCGTGGGCTTGGCGGGGGGCGCGGGTGGCGGCGGGAAAACGGAGTTTTCGTCATCCGCGCCGAGGAAGCCGCTGTAGTTGAAGGTCAGGGCCGGATTGGGCTGGCCGATGAGCTTGCGCTGGTTGTCGGCGGTGACGGTGAGCGGCGCCTTGTTGATGGTGAGCTTGCCGGTTTTTTTCAGAGTGCCGGAGGTGGCGAGGACATTGTAGCTGCCTGCGTTCACAGGCAGGTTCTGGCTGCCATTGTAGGTGATGACGAGGCCGGTCAGGGGCACACCAGTGACACCGACACTGAGAGGACCGCCCGTGTAGGTCTGCACAAGATTGATGAGATTGAACTTCGTAGAGACCGGAACGACGTGAAAGTGGCGGTCCACAGGCGGTGCCGGATCAAATGTGGAGTCGCCAGCCTGGGTGGCGCGCACCTGCACCACACCCGCAGCCCCTGTGAGGGTGACGGTGGAGCCGGCCAGATTGGCGGGACCGGAGAGGATTTGAAAGGACACCGGCAGGCCGGAGCTGGCCGTCGCCATGAGATCAAAGGGCGCGTCACCCACCTGGCGCTGCGCGGGCGCGTCGAAGCTGATGGTCTGGGCGAGGGTGCCGCCGGTCTGGATGTTGATGGTGACAGTGGCGGTGTTGGAATCATCCGTGCCGTCGTTGGCCTTGAAGGTGAAGGAATCCTGACCGCTCTCACCGCCGTCCGCAGTGTAGGTGAAGGTACCATTGGAGTTGAAAGTGAGGTCTCCTTTTATCGGATCAGCCACCTTGCTGAAAGTCAGCGAGTCCAGGTCCGGGTCCGTGGCGGTGACACTGCTGTTAAAAGGCACGCCCGCCAGGACGTTGATTGTTTTGTTTTCAGCCACAGGAGCGTTATTCCCGCTGGAGCCGGTGGCCTGCATGCGCAGGATGGTCAGAGGGCCGCTGCCAAAGCCGTAGTCGAAGGTTCCAGGCCCGGCGGCTCCGGCATAGAGGGTGGCGATCGTCCCCGGCCTGACTGGCACCTCAATGGGGCCAAGGGGCGGCAGATCCTCCGGGTCAGTGGGGAAGTTTTGGCTGAGTTTGACCAGGAAGTATTCGGTGGCGGAGGTGCGGCTGGCTCCTTTGTATAGCCAGGCATAGATGGCATTGCCGCCGAAGTTGTTCGGGTCTGACGAGACGCGGGTGTCAAAGCTCACGGCTTTTTCCAAAGCGCCATCCGGCCCGGTGCTCGTGAGGTCCAGGGCAAACGGGGAGCCAAAGACACGAAAGTCGGCATTGAGCGCGGCGATGTTCCCGGAGGCCACATGCGTGTTCACCTGCTCGTCCGTGAGGGTGGCCATGCGGCCAATGACGCCGCCGCCAGTGCCGGGGGCGATGCGGGTTGAGGCATTGTCTGAGATCGCGTGAAAACCGTTGGCAGCAGCATTGTAGTTGGAGACGGTCAGTGTGGCCGCCTGGGTGACATGGGCCGCGCATAGCGCGGCGCAGGCCGCGAAATGAGGAAATCGTTTCATGAATGAGCAGGGGGTGGGCTAGATTCAAAAAACTCAGAAGCTGCCCTGGTTGAGCGTGATCATCACGGGAGCGCCGCGGCGCAGGATGATGTAAGCTCCGTCGGGCAGGGGCACGGACGATTGATCGGTGCTGCCGGCGCCGACTTTGCGCCATCCAGCGCCGAGCGGGCCGCCTGTGGAGTTGAAATATTGATCGTAGCCGGAGCCGTTCCAGAGCAGAACGAGATCGGCCAGACTGGATGCCGTGCCGCCAGCCATGCCTTCGGCGAGTCCTGAGTTGCCCAGTGTCCTGCCTTCCACGGAGGCGCCTTCTCCGGCAGCGTTTACGGGGCAGAGGTTGGCCACATAGTTGTTGCCGGTTTGCAGGCTGACCTTGGTGACACCCGGTTTGACCTGGCCGATGACCACTACGGACTTGGCGGCACGGGCGATGATGGCCGCTCCCTCGCTGACGAAAACGGGCACGTCAGCCTGGTCCGTGGTTCCCCCATCCACTTGCCGCCAGCCCACACCCTGCGCGCCGCCAGTGGAATAGAAATACTTGTCAAAGCCCGTGCTGTTCGGAAGCAGGATCAAATCCGCCTGGCCGGGTGTCTCGCCTCCGGCGAGTCCGGCGCTGTTGTCCGCCCCGAAAACATCTGCCAGCGTCCAAAGACGCCAAACTTTCAAACTCGCGCCGTCGGCGACTCCCGCTGGCACTTCCTCCTGCAAGGTGAGTTGATTCCCAGCGGCCAGTGTCGCGGTGACAATCGAGGTGAATCCCTGGCCGGCGCCGCTGGATACGATCTCCACCGCATGGGTGGCGAGAGGGCCGGGGCTGAACTGGTTGTCCGCCAACGAAAGGTTGGGGCCGCCTTGAAGGAACACGATTTTGCGGTCTGTTGGCGAGATGTTGAAGCTCGACTGCATCTCCATCGTGGGCAGCAGGGCGAAGCCGATGAAGTTCGTTCCCTCCTGCAAATGCAGGGTCAGGAACCCCATGATGGGAGATGTGACTTGGGCTTGGAGCAGACCGGTCGCGGCGAGCACGCCGAAGGTTGCCATGTGAAGGAGCTTTTTCATATGAGTCAATGAGGGCGGTTTTGGGCGTTTATTGGACTTTCCGGGGATAGTGCGGGTTTTTCGAGGACAAAACAAGATTAAAGAACGGGCATGTCGCGCCCAGCCTGAAGCAGGCGGGCTGAAGTTTGGATGAAGAAGACACGAAGTTTCTCTGATGAGACGGGGATTTCATCATGGGGTCAGCGGGCTAGACCGGGCCGCCTCGTGACAACAAGACGGCCAATCTGGCTCTCCAGTGGTACTAACCCCAAAATGGGGGCCGCGTTACACACTCCGCATTCAATTCTGTCGGGCCGCCCCGCTTCGGACGGTTTTATCATGGCAGCTTCTGGCGGCCAGCCTGCGGAGAAGTCCGTTTCATGGTAAAGACGCCGCATCGCCACCTTGCCCGCCGGGAATTCCCGTTGAATGGGTGAGGGCGTGATTGCCCCCTGGATCATCCTGTCTTTTCTGCTGCTCAGCGCGCTCGCGGGCTCGCTGCAAAAACTTTGCCCGAAAGCCGCGCCCTGGCTGCTGGCTGCGGGTCCGGGTTTGGCAGCGCTCTGGCTGCTGGCGCAGATGCCGGGCGTCTCAGCGGGGGCGGCGCCGGCCTTCAGCGCGCCGTGGGTGCCTGAGCTGGGGCTGGAGCTGGCCTTCCGCCTCGACGGCCTGGGCCTGCTGCTGGGGCTGCTGGTGTGCGGCATCGGTTTTTTCATCGTGCTCTACGGCTCAGCCTACTTCGAGGAGGAGCCGGTGGCGCGCGGGCGTTTTTTCACGCTCATCCTCGTCTTCATGGCGGCGATGTTCGGCCTGGCGGTGGCGGATGATTTGCTGCTGTTTTTCCTCTTCTGGGAGCTGACGAGCATCACGTCCTACCTGCTCATCGGCTTCAAGCACAAGGAGGAGTCCGCGCGTGAGGCGGCGCAGCAGGCGCTCATCATCACCGCTGGCGGCGGCCTGGCGCTGCTAGCCGGCCTGATCCTGCTGGGAGATGCGGCGGGCACGCTGAAAATCTCCGAGCTTGCGGCGCGGACGGAGGTGGTGAAGGAGCACGCGCTTTACCCCTGGATTCTGGGCCTGGTCTTCCTCGGCGCGGCGACGAAGAGCGCGCAGTGGCCCTTCCACTTCTGGCTGCCGGGGGCCATGGCCGCGCCGACGCCGGTGAGCGCCTACCTGCACTCAGCCACGATGGTGAAGGCGGGCGTTTTCCTGCTGGCGCGCCTGTTCCCCGTGCTCGGCGGCACTGAGCTGTGGCAGAACCTGCTTGGCCTGGCCGGCGCGGTGACGATGGTGACAGCCTCGGTGCTGGCGCTGGGCCAGCGGGATCTGAAGCGGCTGCTGGCCTACACGACGGTGAGCGCGCTAGGCACTCTGGTCATGCTGCTTGGCATCGGCGACGCGCTCTCGCTCCAGGCGGCGGTGGTCTTTCTGCTTGTGCATGCCTTTTACAAAGGCGCGCTCTTCATGGTGGCGGGCGCGGTGGATCATGCGACAGGCACGCGCGACATCAACCTGCTCCAGGGCCTGCGCCACCTCATGCCCTGGACGGCGGCCGGCGCGGTGCTGGCAGCCTTTTCCATGTCCGGCATTCCGCCCTTCATCGGCTTCGTGGCCAAGGAGCTGCTTTACGAGGCCAAGGTGAGCGTGCCGGACCTGCGCACGCCCCTGCTCATCGCGGCGGTGTTCGCGAACATGGCCACGGTGAAGGTGGCTTTCAGCGTGGGCCTCTCGCCTTTCCACGGAGCGCCGCCGGAGGAGCTGGAGCACGCGCACGATGCCGGCTGGCGCATGAAGCTGGGCTTTCTCACCCTCGGCGTGCTCAGCCTCGTCTGCGGCCTGGCACCGCAGATGGTCAATGACCTGCTGCTGGCCCCGGCGCTGCGCGCGCTGGACCCGGAGGCGGCGGTGCTGAAGCTGAAGCTCTGGCACGGCTTCACGCCGGTGCTGGCGCTCAGTGTGGTGACGGTGGCGGGCGGCATCGCCATGCATCTGGTCCGGCGGCCTTTTCAGAAAATCCGCGCCCGCTTCGCCGGTGTGGCGGAGTATGGCCCCGGCGCGCTGTATCAATGGAAGTGGAGCCTGCTGCTTGCGGTGGCGGACGGCATCCAGCGCTGGATTCAAAATGGCCGCCTGCGCCATTACCTGCGCGTGATTTTCATCCTGACCACCGGTCTGCTGCTCCTGCGCGTGCTGCCGGTGCTGCCCGAGCTGGCGCGCGGCACGGAGCTGGCGCCGCGCGGCTTTGAGACAACCGTGGTGGTGACGATGGCCCTGGCCGGGCTGGTGGCGGCGCTGACACGCTCCCGCATCACGGCACTGCTCGGCCTGGGCTGGGTGGGGCTGGGCGTGACTTATATCTTCGTGGACTTCGGCGCGCCGGACCTGGCGCTCACGCTGATCCTCGTGGAGGCGCTGACGGTGGTGCTTTTCGCCGTGGTCATCACCCGTCTGCCGCCCATCCGCCCGCGCGATTCACTGAGCGGACGCCTGCGGGACGCGGGCATCGCCCTGCTGGCCGGCGCCGCCGCGGGCATGGTGGTATGGAAGGCGGCGCATGTGCGGCTGCATGAGAGCATCTCCCCGGAATTCATGGCGCGCAGCCTCAGCGAGGCCAACGGGCGCAACGTGGTGAATGTGATCCTGGTGGACTTTCGCGCGCTCGACACGCTGGGAGAGATCATGGTGCTCGGCGTGGCCGCGCTCGGCGTCTATGCGCTGGTGCGCATGAGGTCCGCGCGGGAGGACGAACTTGGCGCGGACAAACAGGAAAAGGAGGACGTGTCATGACCAGCCGCATCCTGCGCACCGCCGCGCGCCTCATCTCCCCCATGCTGGTGGCGCTGGCCGTCATTCTCATGCTGCGCGGACACAACGAGCCCGGCGGCGGCTTCATCGGCGGCCTGGTGCTGGCCATGGCGCTGCTGCTGCCCGCTTTTGTCGAGCAGGAAACGCCGCGTCTGAACCTGTGGGTGGACCCGCAGCAATTGATCGGACTGGGCTGGCTGCTGGCGCTGGCCTCCGCGCTGCTGCCGCTGCTGGTGCCGGGGCACGGCTTTTTTCAGGCGCTCTGGGGCGGCTCCATCTGGCTGCCGGTGGTGGGGAAAGTGCTCTTCGGCACGCCGCTGCTCTTTGACACCGGCGTCTTCCTCACCGTGGCGGGCGTGACTTTGAAAATCGCCTCACTTTTCATGCAGGCTGCGGGTAATGAGGGCCGGGGCGGGCTCTGACCGGCCTAAAATGAGACATTAGCCCGCCAAGGCTCGACAACCGGACAGGAAAGGCCGATTCATTCCGGCAAACATCCCCACCATGTCAGACCCCGTTTACGTCATCGGCCACCGCAACCCCGACACCGACGCCATCTGCGCCGCCATCGGCTACGCCGCGTACCTGCGCCAGGTGCGTCAGGATGAGGTGGTGGCCGCCTGCTGCGGCGAGATCAATGCCCGCACCAACTGGGTGCTGCGCCAGGCCGGCGTGGAGGCGCCGAGACTGCTGCTCGATGTGCGCCCCACCGCCGCCATCGTCTGCCGCAAGGAGGTGCTCACCGCCGGACCGCGCGAGACCTTCCTCTCTGTGTATCGCAAAATGCTCGAGCACAGTTTCCGCTCCATCCCCGTCGTGGATGAAAACGGCCGCCTGCTTGGCATGCCCACCATTCAGGAAATGGCGCAGCTTTTTCTCCCCTCCGATGCCGCGCACGCCGCCGCCAACCGCGAGGTGCGCACCAGCCTGGCAAACATGGCCGCCGCGCTCGGCGGGCGCCTCATCGGCGGCGTGGAGTCCGCCGACGCGGTGGAGGACCTGCTGCTCGTCGTCGCCGCCTCCAGCGTCGAGACCTCGCGCGACCGCGCCCGCCAGTTCCCGCCGCGCCAGGTCGTGCTTGTCACCGGAGACAGGCCGGAGATACACGCGCTGGCCATCGAGCTCGGCGTTCGCTGCCTGGTCGTCACCGGCGGCTTCATGCCGTGGGACAGCCTCCTCCAGCAGGCCGCCACGAAAGGCGTGTGCGTCATCACCGCCGCGCAGGACACCGCCAGCGCCTCCCAGCTCATCCGCTTCTCCCGCCCCATCGGCGCGGCTTTGCACGGCGATTACCTCTCCTTCGGCTCGCGCACCCCGCTGCGCGAGATCATCCACGCCGTGCAAAACTCCCACCAGCCGCTCTTCCCAGTCATTGACGAGGAGACCGGCAGGCTGGAGGGCGTGTTTTCCAAGTCCGACCTCGTCGAGGTGCCCCGCACACGCCTCGTCCTCGTGGACCACAACGAATTCTCCCAGGCCGTGGCCGGCGCGGATGAGGCCGAGATTTTGGAGGTCATAGACCACCACCGCCTCAGCGGCAACCTGCGCACCAGGGAGCCCGTGCGCTTCATCAACGAACCCGTCGGCAGCACCAGCACCATCGTCGGCATCATGTTCCGCATGAGGGGGCTCACGCCGGACAAAGGCACCGCCATCTGCCTCTGCGCCGGCCTCATCTCCGACACCCTCCACCTCACCAGCCCCACCACCACCGGCACCGACCGCGAGATTTTGGAATGGCTCGCCGGCATTGCCGGCGTGGATGCCGCGCGGTTTGTGAAGGACTTCTTCGCCGCCGGCTCCCTGCTGCGCGAGGCCACACCCGCGCGCGCCATTGAAGGCGACCGCAAAGTCTTCGAGGAAAACGGCTGGCGCATCAGCATCAGCCAGATCGAGGAGATGGGGCTCGATGAATTCTGGAAACAACAAGGCGCCCTGCACGAGGCGCTCACCGCCCTCTGCGCCGCGCACAGCCTGCACTTCGCCTGTCTCATGGTCACCGACATCACCGCCCACCACAGCGTCCTGCTCGTGGCCGGCGACACCCGCGTCGAGCAGGCCGTGGACGCCGACTACCACCAGCGCACTCCGCAAGTCTTCGACCTCCCCGGCGTGGTCAGCCGGAAAAAACAGCTCTTCCCCTACCTCAGCAGCCTCGTCGGCAAACTGACACCGCCTTGAGTCCACAGGGCTGACGGCAAGTGCCACGGACCCATGCCCCATGATGGCAGATGCCATCCAAACCTTCCTCACAGCCTGAAAGCCTGGCGCATGGCGGCGCGAATTCTCTCCATGTCGGCTTCTGGAAGCACGCCGAGCTTTCGCTCAAACCTGGCTTTGGGCAAAGAGCCAATGCCTTGCACATTTGCCACGGACTCGGGGGAGAGGAAGCGCAGATGCCCGAGGGACACTTCCAAGCAGGAGCCTCGATTTTGCGAAGTGATGGGCACATGCACGATGAGGCTGCGCTCAACAGGGAACTGGTCGTCGAGCACCACAACGGTGGGGCGTATCTTGCCCATCATGCCCATGTCCACCATCCAGACCTCGCCCAGTTTCGGAATCATGGCGCATCGAGGAGATCAAGCACTTCTTGTTCAACTTCACGAGAAGGAAGCACGTCCTGCCACTCGGCCTCCTGCTGCTGGCGGGCGGCAAAGCGCATGAAGTGCAATGCCTCCTGCAGCACGGATTCAGGCAGGCTGTCGATCTCGATGAGGATGGCATCGCGGGCGGACATGCTGTGAGAATATGCACGCATCGTGATAAATCAACTTCACACCCGGGGGTGCTTGAGCTTCAGGATGCCGGCGGTTTTTGTGGAATGGAAAATCCCCTTGATGACGGGTTGCGCGCGCAAGGCTGCTGCTTTTATCTCGCGGACCGAATCATGCCACACGCGCGCCTTTTCCACTCATGCCTGCTGCTTCTGGCGGCGGCTCCCCATGTCCAGGGCCAGCAGGAGGCGCCCGCCGAGCTGCGTCCGCGCTGGGAGGCGGGGGCGCGCTACCTTCAGGAGACCCTCACCGAGACGGTGACGGACCTCTCCGCGCTGGGCAGCAAACCGGAGCAGGGCATGAAAGTGAAGCAGACGACGCGCATCGAGGTGCGCCCTGGGGAGGAGGGCGGCAAGCTGGCGCGCGTGACCTTCACCGCGATGAGCGGGGAGGCCATCCTGGACGGCAAAAGGCAGACCTTTGACTCGTCCGACCTCGTCTCCGCGTCGCCGGAGATCCGCGCCTCCGTCGGGCGCAGCCTGGGGCAGAGCTTCGTGCTTGTGTATGACAAGGAGGACCGCTTTGTCGAAGTCAGGGATTCCTCCTCCATGCTGCCGCCCACCGAGGACGGGCAGCCGAAGCTGGAGGGCATCGCCGAGGCGGCGGAAGTGGCGGAGCTTTTCCGCCGCTCGCTGGAGATGGGCCTGCCAAAGACGGCGGTGCGCTCAGGAGACCACTGGACGACCCAGGAGGAGGTGCGCTTCCCCAGCGCGGGCGCGGTGAAAGTGGAGCTGCGCGCCCGCTACGAGGCGCAGGTGGACTATCTGGGGCGCCCCCACGCGAAGATCAGCTTCAACGGTGTCATGAAGCCCTCCGAGGAAAGCGCCGGCGCCAGGCCGGTGACGCTTGGCGAGGGGTCGAAGCTCTTCGGCCAGGTGCTCTTCGACCTCGGCGCGGCCATGACCTCCTTCGGCGCGTTCCGGGCGGATTTGACCCTTGATGTCAGGGGCAAAAAAGTGCCCGTGCGCCAGCAGGTGACCACGCGCATGACGCGCGAGGGCTGACCCGCGCCAGAGCCGCGCGCGGGTCACCCGGCCTCGAACAAACCGCGCGCCCACGGCGCCAGCGGCACATCCGCCGGGGCCAGCTCCAGGCGGTCCAGCTCCGCCGGCTCGATCCACGCGATCTCGTCGTGCTCCAGCGCCGCCGGCTCGCCGCCTCCGGCCTCCAGCGCGCACTCGAAGGAATGCATGCGCACCGCGCACCAGGGATACTCGTGCAGGATCACCGGCCCGCGCCGCAGCACCCGCGCGGCGCAGCCCAGCTCCTCGCGCAGTTCGCGCAGCAGCGCGGCCTCGGCGGTCTCTCCGGGCTCGATCTTGCCGCCGGGGAACTCCCAGCAACCGGCGAGCCTTTTCCCCGCCGGACGCCGCGCCACCAGCAGACGCCCGCCGCGCCTGAGAACGGCGCAGACGACCTCGACGGGCGGGCGGTTTTGATCTTGCAAATCCAAAGCGCCGGCGGCATAGCGCGGCCATGCGCCCGGAGAAAGTGAAATTCATGCTGCTGGCCGCGGACATGCGCCGCGCCGTGCGTTTTTATTCGGAGACACTCGGCTTCGAAAAAGTCTTCGTCAGTGATTACTGGTCCGAGCTGCGCTGCGGGGACGCCATCCTGGCCCTGCACGGCGGGCATGACGGTTCAGCCAATCCCACCGGCCTCAGCCTGCAATACGAGGACGTTTTTGACGCCGCCGCCCGCATCGAGAAAAGCGGCGGCGCCATCCTCGAAATGCCCAACCAGCGCGAGGGCGAGCCCATCCTGCTCGGCCGCTTCCGCGACACGGAGGGCAACGAGGCCTTCATCACCCAGTATGTCGGCTGAGCCGTGACGATGCGGAAGATTCGTCGCGAGAGCGAGCGAGGACCGCGGGAGCAAGGCGGGGCGCGGATTTCGGCCCTGAGTGTATGGGTGCATGCTCGACGGGTCGAAATCCGCGCCCCAACGCCGCTCATGCGAGTCCGCAGCCGCTTGCAGCAGAATCCTTCCGCGTCGTCACGGCTCAGCCTCAGCGCAGGCGCGCCATCGCGGGCTCGGGGTACTCGAAGGTGCGGCCCTCGAAGTTCCGGATCAGCGTCCGCTGCTCGTCGCGCAGCAGCACATAGTCCGGATTCACCGGCACCTTCCCGCCGCCGCCCGGCGCGTCTATGACGAGCTGCGGCACCGCGTAGCCGGTGGTGTGGCCGCGCAGTTGCTCGATGATCTCCACGCCCGCCTGCACGCTGGCGCGCAGATGGGAGCTGCCCTGGATGAGATCGCACTGATACAGGTAGTAGGGCCGCACGCGGCACATCAGCAGCTTGTGTACGAGGGACTTCATCACCTCCGCGTCATCGTTCACACCGCGCAGCAGCACGCTTTGATTCCCCAGCGGCACGCCGTGGTCCGCCAGCCTGCCCAGCGCCGCGCGCACCTCGGTGGTCAGCTCGCGCGGGTGGTTCGTGTGGATGCTCAGCCACAGAGGGTGGTGGCGCTGGAGCATCCGGCAAAGCTCTGGCGTGATCCGCTGCGGCAGAAAAATGGGCACGCGGCTGCCAATGCGCAGGAACTCGATGTGCGGGATGGCGCGCAGGCGGGAGAGGATGGCCTCCAGTTTCGCGTCACTGAACAGCAGCGGATCACCGCCGGAGAGCAGCACATCCCGCACCTCGGTGTGCTTTTCCAGGTAGCGGAAAGCGGCCTCGTGGTCCGTGTGCAGCTCCTGCTCCCCCACGCCGGAGACCACGCGGCTGCGCGTGCAGTAGCGGCAGTAGGCGGCGCAGCGGTCGGTGACGAGGAAAAGCACGCGGTCCGGGTATCTATGCACCAGGCCCGGCACGGGCATGTGGCTGTCCTCCCCGCACGGGTCGCTCATTTCATCCGGGTCTTCCCAGGTCTCCTCAATGCGCGGGATGACCTGCCGGCGGATGGGGTCCTCCGGGTCCAGAGGGTCAATCAGATTGAAATAATGCGGCGTGATGGCCATGGCCAGCTTCCTGCCACTCAGGAGCACGCCCGCGCGCTCCTCTTCCGCAAGCACCAGGTGCTCCTCCAGCCCCGCCAGCGTGGTCACACGGTTGCGCAATTGCCACGCCGGCGAGTTCCAATCCTCCGCCGGAACGTTCCTGCCGGCCCAAAATCCGGGAGCATGAGAGCGGAATTCCTTCTCGGGAAGCAGGGTGGGCGGCGTGCGCATGTTCGACTGTGGGCGAGGTTACGACCGGGAAATTCCGCCTGTCAAACTTGTTGCCGAAAAAGATGCGCCGCCTGCCGCCCGCGCGCGGCGGCCGCCCCTCCCGCCGCCGCCAAACAGCTTGCGCCGCGCGTGGAAAATCCGCATCATCCGCGCATGGCAGACCTTCCCAAAATCCACGACAAAAAACCCGCCGCCCTTGAGCTCGAAGCCGGAGACCACTGGTGGTGCGCCTGCGGCCTCAGCGGCCACCAGCCCATGTGCGACGGCACCCACAAAGGCAGCGGCATGGCGCCGAAAAAATTCACCCTTGAGGAAAAGCGGAAGGTCTGGCTGTGCAACTGCAAGCACACGAAGAACCCGCCCTTCTGCGACGGCAGCCACTCCAGCCTGGCCTGAAACCCGCGCGCGCGTCAGAGGCTGGCAAGGCACTGCCATCCCCCTCATCCCGCGAGCCATGACATGCGCCGCCAGGCTTTGTGATCCCGGCGGATGAGCGGCGCCGGAGGCGGACGGGAAGGTCAAAATTTGAATTTCGAATTTCGGTTTCCAACCCGCTACGAGGCCGAGGGGATGCCGAAGCTGAAGCGCAGCACGCCGTCAATGAGCGCCACCGACACCGTCGGCGAATCCCCCGGCGGCAGCGGCGTCACCGAGTCCACCACCGCGCCGGTGATCACCGGCACGGCGTCAATGAGGTCTTTGAGGCCCGTGAGCTGGCCGCGCATCACGGCGCTGGAAAGGGCGGAGTTGTTGGCGGGTTGGGCGGGGTCGTAGGGCATGGCGGGGAGAGGGAAAGGGGTGAGCGGATGACACGATGAGGGGGTGACACGATGACAAGGCGGCAGGGTGAAGGGGGCCGTGTCACCCGGTCTTCCTGTCACCTGGCCACCCTGTCACCGAAGCGGGGACTCAAAGCACGCGGATCTGCGCGGGGTCGCTCCACGCGCCCATGATGCCTTTGATGCCCACAGTGCGCACGCGCACCCAGACGATCGTGCCCGGAGCGAAGCCCATGATCTCCGCGCGCCCGCCCTTGATGATGGCTTTCTGCACCCAGTCCGCCTCATTGTTGGGGTCGCCCGTGCTGGTCTGCACCTCGTTGACGCTGCCGCGCTTCTCCGGCTTGTAACGGGCGATGAAGCCGCCCGGCAGCTCGCTGTGCTTCAGGCGCAGGTCCGCGGGCGCGTTCGGCGGCGTGGTGTCCGGCGCCTTGTCCGTGTCATAAAACGGGAAGCCGCTTTTCTCCACGATCAGGCCGTCCCCCTTGGCCACGATGTTCACATAACCGCCCAGATCCCCCAGCGTCTCCTCCAACAGCTCGCGCGCCGCGTTGAAGGCCATGATATCCGCCGTGGCCCGGCTGGCGCGCGCCGAGAGCTTGGTCATGTAATCGGTGATCTGCCCCTGAAACACCACCATCGTCACAGGTGGATCGTCAAAAATGCCGGCGTTCAGAGTCATCTTGCCGTGGATGGTCTGCGCCGTCGGGCCGAGATTGCCGTCGGTGTAACTTTGGAAGCTGATGACTGCTTTGATGGTCGTGCTCATAATGCTGGATGGTTCCGCCAACTGAGAATCCCAAAAAAGCCCTGTGTCATAATGAACAGGCATGTCCCAGGATAGTTCAGCAGGCATGGTGGTTGATGTGCGGGTTGATGTGGTTTGGGTTTTGCCGCCTCCTCAGCGGCAAAGGGTTGCGCCTTCGCTGGCGACCGCCTGGCCGCCAGCGCCGGAGATGCGGAGGAGCCGCGGGAAAACCCGCGCCGCCACCCGCCTCGGAAGAAAAAATGGCCGGATGCCCCGTCGGAATGAATCCTCCAGCATGGATTCCCGCGCATCGCGCCTTTCGTCTGACGCGGCATATCATTCGTCCGGCTCAAACTACCGTTATTCTGATCAAAACTACCGTTCGTCTGGCGCAAACTACCGTTATTTTGGTCCAAACTACCATTCGCCTGGCGCAAACTACCGTTATTCTGGACCAAACTACCGTTCGTCCGGCTCAAACTACCATTATTCTGGACCAAACTACCGTTCGTCTGTAAGCGTCATCCACGCGCCCTTTGATCGTTTGTGGCGGGGAGGTCACCATCAG
>ERZ761602.578-NODE-578-length-77038-cov-6.184054_pt1 | contig 77038 bp, 73 predicted proteins | sample MGYA00512165_ERZ761602 | MGnify/ENA primary metagenome ERZ761602 (study PRJEB28899, sample SAMN02445085) | bioreactor sludge metagenome | biome: EBPR sludge; isolation source: Thorneside wastewater treatment plant | place: Australia: Brisbane, Thorneside Wastewater...
CTGGTGGTCAGCCCGGAAATCTGCACCGGTCATAACAACATGAAAAACCGCGACAGCCACTTCATTTTCGGTGATGTCGCCACCGCCGTACTGGTCGAGGCGCAGGACATGGCTCCGCACCCGCACTGGCAGATTATCGGCACGCGGCTGAAGACGGTCTATTCCAACAACATCCGCAACAACTTCGGCTTCCTCAACTGCGCCACTCCGGAAACAGTCGGCACGCCGGACAAGCTGTTCGTGCAGGAAGGCCGCAAGGTGTTCAAGGAAGTGGTGCCGATGGTGGCAACCATGATCTGTGAGCATTCGGGCGATCTCGGGCTCGATCATGCCGGTCTGCGGCGGCTGTGGCTGCACCAGGCCAACCAGGGGATGAACCGCCTGATCGCCCAGCGCGTGCTGGGTCATGAGGCGAGCGAGGACGAAAGCCCGACCGTGCTCGACACTTACGGCAACACCTCCAGCGCCGGGTCGATCATCGCGTTTCATCTCAACAATGCCGATCTGGCCGCCGGGGACACCGGGGTGATCTGCTCGTTCGGGGCCGGCTATTCCGCCGGCACCGTCTTCATTCGAAAGGTGGCGTGATGCCCGGCGACATTCTTGACAACCGCGGCCGCGGCGAGGCGACCTGGTCCTGGCCCAGCGTCCACCCCGAAGGCCGGGTCTTCGCGCTGATCGCCGCCGGCCTCAGCGCCACGGCGGCGTTCTTTGCCTGGGAAACGCTGGCCTGGCCGCTGGGCGTGCTGGTGCTGGGCATCCTGGCCTTCTTCCGCGATCCCAAGCGCGTTACCCCGCTTGGGGATAACCTGATCGTCGCCCCGGCCGATGGCCTGGTCACCCTGATCAAGCAGATGGACCCGCCGCGCGAACTGGTGATTGACGACGGCACCGGGGCACCGGGCCTGCCGGCCGGGCCGGTCACGCGGATTTCGATCTTCATGTCGGTGTTCGATGTCCACATCAACCGCGCCCCGATCGGCGGCACGGTGCGCCGCGTGGTCTATATCCCCGGCAAGTTCCTCAACGCCGATCTCGACAAGGCGAGCGAGGAAAACGAGCGCCAGCACATCCTGATCGAGCGCGGCGACGGTGTGTCGATCGGCTTTACCCAGATCGCCGGGCTGGTCGCGCGGCGGATCGTGCCGTTCGTCAAGCCGGGCGACATGCTCGCCGCCGGGCAGCGGGTCGGCCTGATCCGCTTCGGCAGCCGGGTTGACGTCTATCTGCCTGCGGGGACCGAGCCCAAGGTGCTGGTCGGCCAGAAGACCATCGCCGGTGAAACCGTGCTGGCCGAAGTGGGCAGCGCGTTGCTGATCGAGGGCGCGCGGCAATGACCGATCTGCCCCCGCAGACCGGCGGGCTGACGCTGCGGGCGATGGTGCCCAATGCGATCACCGCCGCGGCGCTCTGCGCGGGGCTGACCGGGATTCGCTTCGCCATCACCGGCAATTTCGCCATGGCCGTGCTGGCCGTGGTGCTGGCCGGTGTGCTGGACGGGATCGACGGGCGCATTGCCCGCCTGCTGCGCGCCCAGTCGCGCTTCGGGGCAGAGCTGGACAGTCTTGCCGACAATGTCTCGTTCGGCGTGGCCCCGGCGCTGATCCTGTTCCTGTGGTCGCTGGACGAACTGCCGCGGCTCGGCTGGTTCGCTGCGCTGGCCTATGCGGTTGCCTGCGCGCTGCGGCTGGCGCGGTTCAACGCCCGGATCGACCTGGCTGACGAGCCGCGCAAGACCGCTGGCTTCCTCACCGGTGTTCCCGCGCCGGTCGGGGCGGGGCTGGTGTTCCTGCCGCTCTACCTGTGGATGGTGACCGAGAACGAACTGTTCCGCGATCCCCGGCTGGTCGGACCGTGGCTGGTCGCCATGGCCTTCCTGATGATTTCCAGCGTTGCGACGCTGACCTGGGGCAAACTGCGCCTGCGCAAGCATTTCCGGCTGGAGGCGCTGTTGTTCTTCGGGCTGGTCGGCGCGGCCGCGTTGACCGAGCCGTGGTGGACTCTGATCGGAATTTGCGTGGTCTACCTGACGCTGCTGCCGATCGGGATGATTTCCTACGCCAGGGTCAAGCGGCAGCGCGCACGGGCAGCTGACGCGGCAGACTGACCGCGCGGCGGGCGCGCAGCGGCACAACCTTGCCATCGTTGTAGCTGACCACCACTTCGCGCACGGTAAAGCGGACCTCGTGGCTTTCGGGGCAATCCTTCAGTGCCTGCCGGATCGCGGCGGCCTGGGGCAGGGCGGTGCGCAGCGCCTGGACGATCACGCCGCAGCCCACCAGGGCCAGACCAACCAGCAGCACGGCAATCTCGGTCGCAAACATCGCAAAACCCTTTCCTGTCCGCCTGTTTACAGGCTTGTGGATAACCGGTGGATGAACTAGGAAGTTCCTGTTCCGTTCCAATGCCGCTTGTGTTCCTTATTTGTTCTTCTCCGTCAAGCGGAAAAATGCGCGGATTGATCCGCTGCGTTTTAGGGCTGGATTTCCGCCGCTTTCCCGGCTAGGGGCCGCCGGTCCGCAAGGTCCGGCATGTCGCCGGGTCACGGGCAAATCCACATGGGATGCGCCACATACCGGTGCCGCAGCGGAAGATGTCCGCACGGTTCCAGCGTCCCAGAGGTGAAACCGGAAAGGAAAGACCTATGGCGGCTCCCGTCGTCACCATGCAGCAATTGATCGAGGCCGGCGCCCACTTCGGCCACCAGACCCACCGCTGGAATCCGCGGATGAAGCCGTACATCTTCGGCGCGCGCAACGGCATCCACATCCTTGACCTGTCGCAGACCGTGCCGCTGATGGCCCGCGCGCTCGACTTCGTCGACGCCACCGTCCGCGCCGGCGGCAAGGTGCTGTTCGTCGGCACCAAGCGCCAGGCTCAGGATCCGATCGCCCAGGCCGCGCGCCAGTCGGGCCAGCACTTCGTCAACCACCGCTGGCTGGGTGGCATGCTGACCAACTGGAAGACCATTTCCGGTTCGATCAAGCGCCTGAAGGCCCTGGAAGAGCAGCTGGCTGGCGACACTGCCGGTCTGACCAAGAAGGAAGTGCTCAACCTGACCCGCGAGCGCGACAAGCTTGAGCTGTCGCTCGGCGGCATCCGCGACATGGGCGGCATTCCGGACGTGATGTTCGTGATCGACGCCAACAAGGAAGAACTGGCGATCAAGGAAGCCAACGTGCTGGGTATCCCGGTCGTCGCGATCCTCGATTCGAACGTTTCGCCCGAAGGCATCGCTTTCCCGATCCCGGCCAACGACGACGCCAGCCGCGCCATCGCGCTGTACTGCCAGGCCGTGGCTGCCGCCGCGACCAAGGGCCGTCAGGAAGCCGTGGTCGATTCGGGCGTCGATGTCGGCGCACTCGAAGAAGCCCCGGTCGAGCAGGCCGTGGTCGAAGTTCCGGCTGCTGAAGAAACCGCGACCGAAGCCTGAGCTTCCGTCACAAATCTGTAGCGCGCCGGGGCCAGTGGTCCCGGCCGCCAGTCTATTTTGAAAGAGGACAAGTCACATGGCCTATACCGCCACTGACGTGAAAAACCTGCGTGAGCGCACCGGCGCCGGCATGATGGATTGCAAGAAGGCTCTGGACGAGACCGGCGGCGATTTCGAAGCCGCGGTTGACGCGCTGCGCGCCAAGGGTCTGGCCGCCGTTGCCAAGAAGTCCAGCCGCACCGCGGCCGAGGGCCTGGTCGGCGTGGCCGTTGCCGGCACCAAGGGCGTTGCGGTTGAAGTGAACTCGGAAACCGACTTCGTCGCCAAGAACGACCAGTTCCAGGACTTCGTGCGCAAGACCACCGAAGCGGCCCTCGGCCTTGGTTCGGACGATGTCGAAGCGCTGAAAGCGGCTGCCTATCCGGGCGGCGGCACCGTGGCCGACACCCTGACCGCCAACGTTGCCACCATCGGTGAGAACCAGCAGGTCCGCCGCATGAAGACCGTTTCGGTCTCGAGCGGCGTGGTCGTGCCCTACATGCATAATGCCGCCGCGCCGATGCTCGGCAAGATCGGCGTGCTGGTCGCGCTGGAATCGGACGCCGGTGCCGACGTGCTGGAGCCGCTGGGCAAGCAGATCGCGATGCACATCGCCGCTGCCTTCCCGCTGGCGCTCAACGCCGAAGACCTCGACGCCGAGATGATCGCGCGCGAACGCAAGATCGCCGCTGAAAAGGCCGCCGAATCGGGCAAGCCCGCCGAAGTCCAGGCCAAGATGGTCGATGGCGCGGTGGCCAAGTTCGCCAAGGACAACGCCTTGCTCAGCCAGATCTTCGTGATGGACAACAAGACCCCGGTTGCCCAGGTCGTCGAGCAGGCCGGCAAGGCCGCCGGCACCAAGATCGTGCTGAAGGACTATGTCCGCTTCCAGCTCGGCGAAGGCATCGAGAAGGAAGTGACCGACTTCGCTGCCGAAGTGGCTGCGGCTGCCGGTCTGAACTGAGCCTTCGCGCTACAGTGAATGGAAGGGGCGCGGACCGCAGGGTCTGCGCCCTTTTCGCATGAATTTCCGGTGCAGTTCTTGGCTTTGCCAAGCCATCGGTATAAGGCCGCTCAAACCTTTCCGAGAGCGATGCAAACCCCATGTCCAAGCCCGCCTACAAACGCATCCTGCTGAAACTCTCCGGCGAAGTGCTGATGGGTAGCCAGCAGTTCGGGATCGATCCCGAATTCGTGGCCGAACTGGCCAGGGAAGTGAAGGCGGCCAAGGAAACCGGCCTTGAAATCTGCCTGGTGATCGGCGGCGGCAACATCTTTCGCGGGATGGCCGGGGCGGCCAAGGGGATGGACCGGGCCCAGGCCGACTACATGGGTATGCTCGCCACGGTGATGAACGCGCTGGCCATGCAGAACGCGCTGGAACAGCTGGGGGTTCACACCCGCGTCCAGTCCGCGATCGAGATGGACAAGGTGTGCGAACCGGTCATCAAGCGCCGGGCCGAACGGCACCTGGAAAAGGGCCGGGTGGTGATCTTTGCCGCCGGGGTTGGCGCGCCGTACTTCACCACTGACAGCGGCGCAGCCCTGCGCGCGGCGGAAATGCGCTGCGATGCGCTGTTGAAGGGCACGTCCGTGGACGGGGTCTATGACAGCGACCCCAAGACCAATCCGGCGGCAAAGCGTTATGAAACCGTCGATTACGATACGGTTCTGGCAGGTAACCTGAAGGTCATGGATGCTTCTGCCGTGGCGCTGTGCCGTGACAATTCGATCCCCATCGTCGTCTTCTCGATCCGCGAAAAGGGCAACCTGGCCAGGGTGCTGCGCGGCGAGGGGACTTGCACTATCGTGAAGAAGGAAGCCTGATCATGGCCAAATACGACAAGGCCGACCTTGAGCGCCGGATGAAGGGCGCGGTGGAATCGCTGCGCAGCGACCTTTCGGGCCTGCGCACCGGCCGCGCCAATACCGCGCTGCTCGATCCGATCGTGGTAGAGGTCTACGGCTCGAACATGCCGCTCAACCAGGTGGCGACTGTCTCCGCGCCGGAACCGCGGCTGCTGTCGGTGCAGGTCTGGGACAAGTCCAACGTCACCCCGGTGGAAAAGGCGATCCGCTCGGCCGGGCTGGGCCTCAACCCGATCAACGACGGCAACAACATCCGCCTGCCGATCCCCGATCTGACCGAGGAACGCCGCAAGGAACTGGCCAAGCTGGCCCATTCCTATGCCGAAAAGGCCCGCATCGCGATCCGCAACGTCCGTCGCGACGGGATGGACGCGCTCAAGGCCGACGAGAACAAGAAGGAAATCTCGGAAGACGACCGCAAGCGCGGCGAGGCCGAAGTGCAGAAGCTGACCGATGACATGATCAAGGAAGCCGACGCCGTGGCCGCCCAGAAGGAACAGGAAATCCTCGGCAAGTGAGCCTTGAGCGCGCCACCAAAGGCGCGCGCCATGTCGCCATCATCATGGATGGCAACGGGCGCTGGGCCAAGAAGCGCCATCTCCCGCGTGCGGTGGGCCACCAGCGCGGGGTGGAAGCGGTCCGCACGCTGGTGCGCGCGGCGCGCGAAATGGGGCTTGAGGCGCTCACGCTCTATGCTTTCAGCACCGAGAACTGGCGCCGCAGCGAGGACGAAGTCTCGACCCTGATGGGTCTGCTCAAGCGCTATATCCAGGAAGACCTGGCCGAATTCGTCGCCAACAACGTGCGGCTGCGGATTATCGGCGATTACTCCGTGCTGGCCCGCGATATCGTCGAACTGCTGGACGAGGCGCTGGCGAAGACCGCCGGGAACGACGGCACCACGCTGGTCGTTGCGCTCAACTATGGCGCACAGGACGAGATCGCCCGTGCCGCCGCCAAGGCTGCCGCGAAAGGCCCGATCACGCCCGAGGCGATCGAGGCGGAACTCGATACCGCCGGCCTGCCGCCGCTCGACCTGCTGATCCGCACTTCGGGCGAAGTGCGGCTGTCCAACTTCCTGTTGTGGCAGGCGGCCTATGCCGAGATGATCTTTACCGATGTGCTGTGGCCGGATTTCAAGCCCACTCATCTGGCTGAAGCGCTGGAGGAATTTTCGCGGCGGGAGCGGCGCTATGGCGGACGTTAAGCCGAACAAGAACGCCGATCTGCCGGTGCGGGTGGCCTCGGCCGTGGTGATGGTGCTGGTCGCCGGAACTGCGCTGTGGCTGGGCGGATGGGTCTGGACGCTGTTCGTTGCGGCGATTGGGCTGGGCGTGGTCTGGGAATGGTGGGGCCTGGTGAAAGGCTTCGTCAGCAACATCCCCGCGCGGCTGATCTGGCTGGCCGGCGGGATCGGTTATGTCGGGCTGGCCGTTACCATGTTGCTGATGTTCCGCGGCAGCCCGACGGTCGGCTGGGCGATGTTGCTGGTGGTGCTGTTCGGGGTGATCGGCACGGATGTCGGCGCCTATTTCTCCGGTCGGGCAATCGGCGGGCCGAAGATTGCCCCCGCGATCAGTCCGTCCAAGACCTGGGCCGGTCTGGGCGGGGGAATGCTGGGGGCCGGGCTGGGCATCTTCGGCGCCGTGAACCTTGCCTATAGCGCGCCATTCATCGCTGCCGTGAACGCGGCCAGCAGCGCGGCCGGTGAACTGCCGATGCTGGGAGCGGGCGGGCAAAGCCCGTCACTGCCGGGGAGCCTGCTGGCAGGTGCCGTTCTGGCGGTGATTGCCCAGGCCGGCGACTTCTTCGAAAGCTGGATGAAACGCCGCGCCGGCGTGAAGGATTCGGGCAAGCTGATCCCCGGTCACGGCGGGCTGTTCGACCGCACCGATGGCTTCATCGCCGTACTGGCGGTGCTGGGCCTGCTTTCGGTCCATTCGTTCGTGTTCCCGGCATGACCGTGCGCACCATCACCATTTTGGGCGCGACCGGTTCGATCGGGGCTTCGACCCTCGACCTGGTCCGGCGTGAGCGGGATAAGTGGCAGGTCGCGGCGCTGACCGCCAATGGCAATGCCGCCGAACTGGCCAAGCTGGCGCGGGAATTCGGCGCGCAGCTGGCGGTGGTGGCCGATGAAGCCGCGCTTCCGGCGCTGCGCGAGGCGCTCGCCGGTAGCGGGATCGAGGCAGCGGGCGGGGCAGGGGCTCTGGTTGAAGCAGCGGCACGCCCGGCCGACATGACCATGGCCGCAATCGTCGGCTGTGCGGGCCTTGCCCCGACCATGGCGGCGATTGCCCGCGGGCAGAGCGTGGCGCTCGCCAACAAGGAAGCGCTGGTTTCGGCCGGCGACGTGCTGATGGCGGCGGTGGCGCAGAGCGGTGCGACCCTGCTGCCGACCGACAGCGAACACAACGCGATTTTCCAGTGCCTGGCCGGCAATGACCTTGGCCATGTCCGCTCGATCACGCTGACCGCCAGCGGCGGGCCGTTCCGCGAGTGGAGCGCCGAGCAACTTGCCGTCGCGACCCCGGCGCAGGCAGTCAAGCATCCCAACTGGTCGATGGGCGCCAAGATCAGTGTCGACAGCGCCACCATGTTCAACAAGGGGCTTGAACTGATCGAGGCGCACCACCTGTTCCCGGTTGGCCTCGACAAGCTGAAGATCGTGGTCCACCCGCAATCGGTGGTCCATTCGATGGTCGAATACCGCGATGGCTCGACGCTGGCGCAGCTTGGTCCGTCGGACATGCGCGTGCCGATTGCCTCGTGCCTGGCCTGGCCGGAACGGATGGATACGCCGTGCGATCCGCTCGATCTGGCCGCGCTGGGCCAATTGACCTTCCGCGCGCCGGATGAAGTGCTGTTTCCCGCCACCCGCCTGTGCCGTCAGGCGGCCGAGGCGGGCGGGGCGGCCCCGGCGGTGCTGAATGCCGCCAACGAGGTGGCCGTGGCCGCGTTCCTGTCCGGACAGATTGCATTCACTCGGATTGCGGTAATGGTAGAGGAAGTATTGGGGCGCTATGCTCCTGCCGCACCGGCCGCGCTGGGCGATGTGATCGCCATCGATGCCGAGGCGCGCAGCCATGCGCACCGCCTGTTGGAGCTTGCCTGACTTGATCGAATCCCCTTCGCTTCTGATGACCATCGGCGCTTTTCTGCTGCTGCTGGGGCCGCTGATCGTGCTGCACGAACTCGGCCACTACTGGGCCGGCCGGGCCTTTGGCGTGCGCGCGCTGACCTTCTCGGTCGGGATCGGCAAGGAACTGTGGCACACCATCGACAAGCGCGGCACCCGCTGGCGGATCGCGGCGATCCCGCTGGGCGGCTATGTGCTGTTTGCCGGCGATGCCGATGCCAGCAGCAAGCCCGATCCGGCGCTGGAAGGCAAATCGGCGGAAGAGCTGAAAGGCACGTTCCCCGGCGCGGCGCTGTGGCAGCGCACGCTGATCGTGCTCGCTGGCCCCACGGCCAACCTGCTGGTCGCGGTGGGTATCATCGCCGCCTTTGCCATGGCCTATGGCGTGCCTAACAACCCCCCGGTGATCGGTGGTTTCAGCGAGAAGTCCCCGGCTCGCACGGCAGGGTTGCAAGAGGGCGACAAGATCGTTTCGATCGACGGCAACCGGATCGACACGTTCAAGGACGTGGCCGAAGCGGTGATGATCTATCCCGGGCGTACGGTCGAAGTGACGGCTGAGCGGGCCGGGCGGACCGTCACGGTGCCGGTGACCCTGGCCGAGCGGATCGTGACCGACCGCTTCGGCAACGAAAGCCGCTTCGGCATGATGGGCATTGCCGGGGGGCAGATGGAGCTGCGCGAGATCGGGCCGGTCTCCGCGATCGGATATGGCTTTACCGAAAGCGTCTCGATCATGAAGACGATGCTGATCGGGCTGAAGCAGATCGTTACCGGCGAGCGCTCGATCGACGAGATGGGCGGGCCGGTCAAAATCGCCAAATTCTCGGGCGAACGGCTCAGCATGGGCTGGCTGGCCTTTGTCGATTTCGCGGCGCTGATCTCAATTAATTTGGCATTCATCAACCTCCTGCCAATCCCGACCTTAGACGGTGGGCACCTGGCGATGTACGCCGCGGAAGCAGTCCGCCGCAAACCGCTGGGTGTCCGCAGTCAGGAATGGGCGTTCCGCGGTGGCCTGGCCCTGGTGCTTGGGGTGGCCGTGTTCGTCACTTTCAACGACGTGGCCTCGCTGTTCTTCAAGTAGGAACCACGGGCCGCCATTGCGGGAAAACTGCGGAAGGTTGCAGCAACTTGGCTTGATCGTTGGGGACGCATCGGGCAGAGGGCGGCAACGTATCTGCAAGCTGCGGACAGACTGCGTTCAGCAGGCTTGCCGGCCAGCCAGTAATTGACGGGAATGCCGTGCCAATGACTAAGACCTGTGTGGACCGCAACCGCAACGGACGCGCCACCGCGCCGATGGCGACCCTGCTGCTGGCAACCACCATCCTGGCCGGTCTGCCCGGCATGGCGCTGGCCCAGACGGCAGACGCCCCGGCGACCGCTCCGGCCGCCGAGACGATCCAGTCGATCAGCGTCGTTGGCGCACAGCGGCTGGAGCCGGATACCATCCGCACCTACATCAAGCTGCGGGTTGGCCAGCCCTATACCCAGGCCGCGGCCGACCAGGCGCTGAAGGACCTGTTCGCCACCGAACTGTTCGCCGACGTGCAGATCCGCAACAACGGCGGCAACGTGGTGATCGAGGTGAAGGAAAACCCGGTCATCAACCGCATCATCCTGGAAGGGAACAAGCGGCTGAAGGCGGACAAGATCCTGCCGGAAATCAAGCTGGCCCCGCGCCAGATCTTCACCCGGTCCAAGGTCCGCGCCGACGTCAACCGGATCATCGAGCTGTACAAGCGCCAGGGCCGTTTCGCCGCTTCGGTCGAACCGAAGATGGTGATGCTGGAGCAGAACCGCGTCGATATCGTCTTCGAAATCAACGAAGGGCCCAAGTCGAAGGTCCGCAAGATCAACATCATCGGCAACGAAGCCTTCAGCGATGGCGAGCTGCGCGGCGAGATGATCACCAAGGAAACCGGGATCACCAAGATCTTCAGTTCGGGTACCACCTATGACCCGGACCGGATGGCCTTTGACCAGCAGAAGCTGCGCCAGTTCTATTTGACCAAGGGCTACGCCGATTTCCGCGTGGTATCGGCCGTGGCGGAGCTGACGCCCGACAAGCAGGACTTCATCCTGACCTACGTGGTGGAAGAAGGCCCGCGCTACAAGTTCGGCGACGTCAAGGTCGAGAGCCAACTGCGTGACTTCGATGGCGACCGCCTGGCGGCCCAGCTGCCGATGAAGAAGGGCGACTGGTATGACGCCAAGCTGGTCGAAGACACGATCGAGCGGCTGAACCAGACGCTGGGCACTTTCGGCTATGCCTTTGCCGATGTGCGCCCCGAATATGTCCGCAACAAGGAAGAGCTCACCATGAGCCTGACCTTCCAGATTGCGGAAGCGCCGCGCGTTTATGTCGAGAAGATCGACGTCAACGGCAACACGCTGACCCAGGACAAGGTCGTTCGCCGTGAATTCCGTCTGTCGGAAGGCGATGCGTTCAACTCGCTGCAGGTCAAGCGCTCGACCGCGCGCATCAACTCGCTGGGCTATTTTCAGGAAAAGTTCGAGGTTGAGCAGAAGCCGGGCTCCGCGCCCGACCGGATCATTCTTGAAGCCAACGTCGAGGAAAAGCCGACCGGGCAGCTGCAGCTGTCGGCCGGTTATTCCAGCCTTGAAGGGCTGATCTTCCAGGGCGCGGTGGAACAGCGCAACTTCCGCGGGCGCGGCCAGACCATCGGGCTCAACATCGGCTATTCGAACTATTCCAAGCAGGTGAACGTCAGCTTCACCGAACCCTACCTGTTCGATCGCAACATCAGCCTGGGCGTGAACGTCTATCGCCGCGATCTCAACAGCTTCAACTACTTCAACAACGATCGCAACACGATCTACAAGCAAGCCACCACCGGCTTCCAGGTCCGCGCCGGGGTGCCGCTGACCGAGTATATTTCGGCCGTTACCAGCTATACGCTGAACTATGACGACATCAGCGTCGATCGCTCGCAGTATTTCACCGACCGTCAGAACCCGCCGACGCTGGAATGCGATCCGCTGATCGCCGGGCGCTATCTGTGCGACGCGCTGGGCAAGCGGACCAGCTCGATCCTTGGTCTGTCGCTGATCTACGATTCGCTCGACAACCGCTATCGCCCGACCCGCGGCCTCTCGCTTTCGGCCACGGGCGAGTTCGCCGGCCTGGGCGGTTCGGTCAAATATGCCCGTGTGCGCGCCAATGCCGCGCGTTACTGGCCGATCGGCAAGGGCTTTGTCTTCTCGATCCGGGCCGAAGGCGGGGCGATTGCTCCGATCGGCAGCGGCAGCGGGGCAGTGGGGGTCGATCCGGTCCGCCTGACCGACCGTTTCTACCTGGGCGAACCGCAGCTGCGCGGGTTCGACATCCGCGGCATCGGCCCGCGCGTGATCCGCCAGTTCATTGTCGCCGACGGCAGCGGCAATCCGACCGTCATCACCGACCGCGAACAGGTGGTCGATGACGCGATCGGCGGGCGTTATTACTACCTCGGCCATGTCGAGCTGGAGATTCCGCTTGGCTCGGGCGCGCGCGAACTGGGCCTGCGTCCCTCGATCTTTGCCGATATCGGGGCGGTCTGGGGCGTGCGGGCGCCGGTGCTGCAAAGCAGCCCGTTCCCGGGCGGGATCTTCATCCCCAGCCGCGATCCCAATGGCGCCGCGCTGTACACCCAGATCGATGCCGCCTCGCTGGTGGGCACGATCTGTACCCCGACTGCAACCTCGGTCACGACCAACCCGACCAACCCGGCGCCGCCGTCGTGCCTGACCAGCGCCAGCAACACGCCGATCGGGTCGACCGTGCCGCCGTTCCAGGAAATCTTCGTGGGCAACTCCCCCAAGCCGCGCATTTCGGTCGGCATCGGGGTCAACTGGAACTCGCCCTTCGGGCCGTTCCGGATCGACTTTGCCCACGCCATCACCAAGGTTGAAGGCGACGATACCAAGTCCTTCACGTTCAACGTAGGAACCCAGTTCTGATGACCAAGTTTACCAAGCTGCTGTGCGGCGCCGCCCTGGCGCTGGCCATTTCCTCGCCGCTGGCCGCGCAAAAGAAGCCGGCTCCGGCACCCGCTCCCGCTCCGGCGGCAACGCCGACCCCGGCCATCGTACCGGGCCTTGGCATTGCCAACCTGGAAGCGGCGGTGGTCAATTCCAATGCCTACCGCACCGCCGCCCAGCAGCGGCAGACCTATTACAAGCAGTACTACGAAGCCGCTGAAGCGAAGGCCAAGCAGGTCGATGCCCAGCTGAAGGTCGCGGTGGACAAGTTCAATGCCGACAAGGCCGCGAAGAAGCCCGATGCCGTGCTGCAGCAGGACCTGCTCGCGATCCGCCAGATCGAAGAGCGCGGCAAGGAAGAGATCCGCCAGATCCTGATGCCGGTGCTGCTGTCCGAAGCCTATGTCGAGGAACAGATCACCGACAAGCTGGACCAGGCCGTGCAGAATGCCATGGCCAAGCGCGGCGTAACCATCCTGCTGCAGCCTGGCACCGTGATTGCCCGCGCCAACACCTATGAAATGACCGGGGCGATCATCACCGAACTGAACGTGCTGATCCCCACCGCCAACCTTGTTCCGCCGCAGGGCTGGATGCCACGCGCCGTGCGTGAGCAGCAGGCTGCCGAACAGCGTGCCCGCCAGCCGCAGGCAGCGCCTGCTCCGGCCGCGCCGACTCCGGCTCCCGCTCCCGCTCCGGCCCCAACCCCGGCACCGCGTCCGGCAGGTCCGCAGCCCGACGGGCGTTGAACCGGACCAGGGGGATAGCGATGAGCGACAGCGCGGCCGCTTCGGCCTACGACATCCCGAAGATCCTGGCTGCCCTGCCGCATCGTTATCCGATGCTGCTGGTCGACCGGGTGCTGGAAGTGGGTGAGGAAGCGATCACGGCCGTCAAGGCGGTGAGCTTCAACGAAGGCTTCTTCCAGGGCCACTTTCCGGGGCGCCCGATCATGCCGGGCGTGCTGCAGATCGAGGCGCTGGCCCAGGCTGCCGGGATCCTCGCGATCGAAAGCCTCGGCCTCGCCGGGACCGGCAAGCTGGTCTATTTCATGGCGATCGAGGATGCCAAGTTCCGCGCGCCGGTGGAACCGGGCGTGCTGCTGACGCTCGAGGCCGGCTTCGTCCAGAAGCGCAGCCGGGTCTGCAAGTTCTGGGGCAAGGCCTCGATCGACGGCAAGGTGACCTGCGAAGTCAACTTCACCGCGATGATCGCCGACGCTTGATTTTCCCGCGATTGGCGTTTAAGCGCGCCGCTTCCTGTTTCAGGCCGGTCGGAACCGGCCATTAGCGAAAGAGAATTGCCATGAAGGCCGAAGGACATCCCGACTATCACATGATCAAGGTGCAGATGACGGACGGCACCGTGTTCGAAACCCGCTCCACCTGGGGCAAGGAAGGCGACACGCTGGTGCTGGAAATCGATCCCACCTCGCATCCGGCCTGGACCGGCGGCACCCGTCAGGTTGATCAGGGCGGCCGCGTGGCGCAGTTCAACAAGCGCTTCGGCGGGCTCACGCTCAAGAAGAACTGACCGGCGCTCAACGCCAAACGGAAAGGGCGGCCCTTTGCGGGGCCGCCCTTTGCGTTTGTCCGGTTTACGTGGCGTTCAGTCGGACCCGATCTCGCGGGCTTCGGCTTCGCTGATCGCGCGCAGGAATTCCACCCCGGCGCGGCCATCGCGGACCCAGCGGACAATCGCCTGGATCGTCCAGTCGCCGCTCAGACCAAGGCTGATGAACATGCCGGTGCGCAGCCAGCCGGCCTCGGTCTGAACCGAGCAACCGAATACCGAGACATCGCGCAGGCTGCCCTTGGCGCGATCACCGTGATTCGAACGAAGGGTCACCCGGGCGTGGGCCAGAAAGCGGTTGGTCCGGCGGGTCAGCGGGCGGCCATGCTTGCTTGAAACGCTTTCAAGTTTCAGTTTTGCCGGCACTTTTTCTCTCCGCCTAGGGGCTGTTACGGTGACCCTAAGTGGCTGGTGGTTAAGAATTTGCTGACGCTCTACCCGGCCCAGGGGCGTTCGCGGTACCATTGCGTGATCACGTACTTGCGCCCTTTGCGCACCTTCAGTGCGTGGTGCATTGTCGCCTCGTTGCAGCCGCCGCCGGGCAGGCGGTTGTTCCATGCCAGCAGCTTGCCGACCTCGGGCTGGACCGTCTTGCCGATCGCCTTGAACCGGGTCGCGCCACCAGCGGGAACCGTATTGAGGTAGATCATGAAGGTCCAGGTCCGTTGGCCCGACCGACCACAGAACCGCTCGTAGTCAGCGCCTTGAGGTTCGAAGTAGTCGGTATGGGCCTTGAACTCCTGTCCTTCCTCATAGCGCTGGCCTTGCAGGGGTTCGGCATGCCGCGGATCGATCCCGGACACCGCGCCGAGGCGTTCCACCAGCGTGCGGACTGCTGCCTCGGCGGGGGCAAGCTCGCAGGTCGAGCTGGTGCGGAACGCGGCATCCCCATTGGCATCGGCCAGGGTCGAAGGGCGGTGATCCCGCTCGATCAGCTCGATCAGGGCTGCACACAGTGGCCCGTCCAGAAAACCGCGAAGAGTGAACAGGTCCAGCGCGGGGAAGGGCGCGCGCTGCACTCCGGCCTGTCCGGCCAGGTGCAAGGCGGTCGGGTCGGGCGGCAGGTTCATCGGCTCTGCCTAACAGTTTTCCCTTCCCTTCGCGCGGGTCTTGTGCAAAGGCGCGCGCCTGCAATGCCTGCTGCACTGAAATGCGGGCCGTGGCGATCGTAGCTCAGTTGGTTAGAGCGCCGGTTTGTGGTACCGGAGGTCGTGGGTTCGAACCCCATCGATCGCCCCATTTTCCTCCACCTTGCGATGGTTTGCGTTGTGTCAATGCGCCGCTGTGGCCTAGGTCACAGTTGCCCCTTGCCGCGCGGGGGCGCTCCTGCCAAAGCGTGCGGCAGATTCTTGACACAGCTGGGTCCATGCACGGCTTCGCAAATCCCGCCCGTTTCCTCCGCCTTGCGCGGGTGCTGACAGGGCCTCTGCTTTTCACCGGAATCGGCCTTACCTTGGCTGCTCTGGCCTGGGGGCTGTTTGGCGCGCCGGCCGAGCGGTTGCAGGGCGATTCGGTCCGGATCCTGTTCGTGCATGTGCCCGCGGCATGGCTCGGAATGGGCGGGTGGACCGCGATTGCGATCGCCAGCCTCGCCGAACTGGTCTGGCGCCATCCGCTGGCCGCCATTGCGGCGCGGGCGATTGCCTTGCCGGGGGCATTCTTCGCGCTGTTGTGCCTGGTAACCGGCTCGCTGTGGGGTCGTCCGGCCTGGGGTACCTGGTGGGTCTGGGATGGCCGGCTGACCTCGATGCTGGTGCTGTTTTTCCTTTATTGCGCCTTCATCGCGCTGGCCGATGCCGCGAACCGCGATGGTGAGGGTGGTTCGCGTGTCCCGGCGATCTTCGGTCTGGTCGGCGCGGTGAATATCCCGATCATCCATTTCTCGGTCCTGTGGTGGAACAGCCTGCACCAGCCCCCGTCGATCACTGTCGGCAAGAGCGAGATGGCCCCGGCCTTCCTCTATGGGCTGCTTGCCGCAACGATCGGTTTCTCGTTGATCTTCGGCGCCGTGGTATTGATGCGGATGCGGACGATTTTGGCCAATGCCCAGGCCGAGGCGCGCTTGCGCCGCCGGGCGATGGAAGCGCTGGATGATTGATGATGCCGATGTATGAAGGCCTGAACCACTGGGGGTTCGTGATCCCCTCCTACGCGGTGACGCTGATCGGCACCGGGCTGCTGATCGTGCAGAGCTGGCGCGCGATGCGCCGCGCCGAGGCACGCCGCGACACGGCCCGCCAGGAGCGCGCGGAATGAGCGGTGCAATCAAGGCCAAGCATCAGCGGCTCGTGCTGGTGGTGATCGCGCTGGTTGCGCTGATCGGGGCGGGGCTGCTCGCCGCATGGTCGCTGCGCAGCCAGGCATCGTTCTTCTATCTGCCGAGCGAGATGGTCGCCAATCCGCCCGAGCCCGACCGGCCGGTTCGCCTCGGCGGCATGGTCGAGGCCGGCTCGCTCAAGACCGATGCCGACGGAGTGACGATCCGTTTCGTGCTGTGGGATGACAAGGGCCGGGTGCCGGTCGAATTCAAGGGCATTGTGCCCGATCTGTTTCAGGAAGGATCCGGCGCCGTGGCCGAAGGCAAGCGCCGCGCCGACGGCACCTTCGTGGCCGATAATCTTCTCGCCAAGCATGACGAAAAGTACGTGCCGCGTGAAATGAAGAACATGACCGCCGATCAGGCGCGTCAGGTGGTGGAGCAAACCAAGTGATTGCCAATATCGGCCTGGCCGCGCTGTGGTTCGCGGCCGGTCTCGCTTTGTTGCAGTTCCTCGCCGGGGCGCAGGGCCTGACCGCGAAGGGCGGGGTCCTTGCTGCCCTGGTCCGTCCGGTCGCGATCATGCAGGGCGCGCTGATCGGACTGTCGTTTATCGTCCTGGTGGTGCTGTTCTGGATTACCGACCTGTCGGTGCTGCTGGTGGCAAAGAATTCCCATTCGGCCAAGCCGCTGATCTACAAGCTGGCTGGCACCTGGGGCAATCATGAAGGCTCGATGCTGCTCTGGGCCACGGTCATGGGGCTCGCCGGGGCCTTCGTTGCCTGGATCGAGCGGCGCCTGCCGGAGCGGACGGTACTGGCCACGCTGGCGGCGCAGGCATTCGTCAGCCTTGGTTTCTATGCCTTCCTGCTGTTCGCTTCCAATCCGTTTACCCGGCTTGATCCGGTTCCGGCCGAGGGCATGGGCCTCAACCCCCTGCTGCAGGACCCGGGCCTCGCATTCCATCCGCCCACGCTCTACATCGGCTATGTCGGCCTGTCGGTGGCTTTCAGCTTTGCCGTCGGGGCGCTGCTGACCCGCGAAGTGGGGCCGGCCTTTGCCCGGGCGATGCGGCCCTGGGTGCTGGCCTCGTGGATCTTCCTGACCATCGGCATCACTGCCGGATCCTACTGGGCCTATTACGAACTGGGCTGGGGCGGCTGGTGGTTCTGGGACCCGGTCGAGAATGCGTCGCTGATGCCGTGGCTGGCGGCGACGGCCTTGCTCCACTCGGTTTCGGTTCTGGCGGCGCGCGACGCCTTGCGGACCTGGACGATCATGCTGGGCGTGGTGGCCTTCTCGATGTCGATGCTGGGTACGTTCCTGGTTCGCTCGGGCATCCTCACCAGCGTTCACGCGTTCGCGGTCGATCCGACCCGCGGGGCCTTTATCCTGGTGCTGCTGGCGCTCTACATCGGCGGGGCGCTGTGCCTGTTCGCGATCCGGGCCAATACCATCAACGAAGGCAAGCAATTCACCGTCGCCAGCCGCGAAGGCGCGCTGGTGTTCAACAATGTGATGCTGAGTGGGATCCTGGGCATTGTCCTGATCGGTACGCTCTATCCGTTGCTGGCTGAAACGATGGGAGACAAGGTCTCGGTCGGGCCGCCCTATTTCAACTCGGTTGGCGCGGTCTTCACGATTCCGATGCTGATCGTTCTGGCGGTCGGCCCGATGCTGCGCTGGCGGCGGGACAGTTTTACCCGGATCCGTCCGGTCATGGTGCTGCCGGCACTGGTGGCGTTCGGCGCTGCGGTGATCTGCGCGGTGGCCGGCGTGGCGCTGCTGCCCTTGCTGGGTGTGGCCCTCGGCATGGGACTGGCCTTTGCCAGCCTGCTGCCGCTGCATGGGCGCAAGCTGCGTACGGTCAAGCTGCCGGTCTGGGGCATGGTGATCGCCCACTTCGGCATTGCGGTGGCGCTGTTCGGGATGGCCTCGGACGCAGCCTTTACCAAGGAAAGGCTGGTCGCGGCCAAGCCGGGGGATACCGTCGCGGTCGGGCCGTGGCAGGTTACCTTCCAGACCATCGCCCCGGTTGCCGGTCCGAACTGGACCGCGATGGAAGCGACGCTGCAGGCCCGCTATTCCGGTGGCAGCGCCAAGGAACTGCACCCGCAGGCGCGAACGTTCTGGGCGCCGGTGCAGGAAACCAACGAAAGCGCGCTCGCGACCCGCTGGAACGGGCAGCTCTATGCCGTGCTTGGCGATCAGGGCGAGGACGGGCGTTGGCAGCTGCGACTGTGGTGGAAACCGTTCGTGACGCTGATCTGGTATGGCGGCCTGCTGATCGCGCTCGGCGGGTTCCTTGCGATGCTTGGGCGTCTGGCCAGCGATCTGCGGCGCGTCGTCGCCAAGGACAAGATCGCCTATCGCCGGATGAGGCAAGGCCGATGAGCGCGCCCGAAACGCCCCGCGGCGGCGGGGGCAACTGGGCCGTCTGGCTGCCCGCACTGCTGTTTGCCGGGTTCCTGGCGGTGGTGGCCTACAACCTCAGCAATCCGGCGGAACGGGTCGTTCGCTCGGCATTGATCGGCAAGCCGCTGCCCGAATTCGCGCTTCAGGCCGCGGTGCCGGGGCAGCCGGGTCTGGCCCGCGCGGACATGGCCGACGGCAAGGTGCGGCTGCTCAACATATTTGCCAGCTGGTGCGTGCCCTGCGCGGTCGAAGCGCCGCAACTGGCACAGCTCAAAGCCGCGGGCGTCGATGTGGTTGGCGTGGCGATCCGCGACCGGCCAGACGAGTTGCAGGCATTTCTGGCTCGCCACGGCAATCCCTTCACCCGGATCGGCGCGGACAATGTCAGCAAGATCCAGTTCTCGCTGGGATCGTCGGGTGTACCGGAAAGCTTCGTGATCGATGGCAAGGGCGTGATCCGCTATCAGCACATTGGTGAAATCCGGCCCGAGCATGTGCCGCTGCTGCTCCGCCAGATCGAGGAAGCCGGGCAATGATTCGTCTGCTGCTCGCGACCCTTGCCCTGACTGTTGCAACGCCGGTGCTGGCCGACGGGACCATGCCGCCCGCGCCCTACGCCTATCGCCAGCTTGATAATCCGGCGCAGGAAGCTGCGGCCAAGGAGCTGATGGAAACCCTGCGCTGCCTGCAGTGCCAGGGCCAGTCGATCGCCGATTCCGACGCGCCGATCGCGGGCGACATGCGACATCAGGTGCGTGAACGGATCGCTGCCGGTGAAGATCCCGAAGCGATCCGCGCCTGGCTGATCGAACGGTATGGCGATTACGTCAGCTATGCCCCGCAGGTCACGGCCAAGACCTGGCCGCTGTTTGCGGCGCCACTGGTGTTCCTGCTGCTGGCCGGATTGCTGGTGCGGCGGCGCTTTACCGGAAAGGATGCGGCATGACCTGGGCCTGGGTGATCGGACTGGCGCTGGCCATTTTCGTGGTGCTGGCCTTCGTGCTGAAGGCCCCCCGCAAGGGCTGGGAAGCGATCGGTGCCGCGCTGGCGCTGGGCCTTGCCGGCTTTGCCATGCAGGCCAGCCCCAATCAGGCCGGCGCTCCCAAGGAACCGCAACAACGCGCCGACAAGTCCGGTGCGGCGCTGATCGAGGCGCGGCGCGAGCTGGCCGGGGAAACCGCCATGGCCAATGCCCCGAACCGCTGGATGGTGATTGCCGATGCCTTGTCGCGCAACGGCCAGTTCGCCGATGCGGCCGGCGTTGTGCTGGGCGCTGTAGAGCAGGACCCGAACAATGCCGATGCCTGGCTTTCTCTGGCCAACAACCTGATGTTCCATGCCGAAGGAACCCTGACCCCGGCGGCGCAATATGCCTTTGGCCGCGCGGCCGCCGCCAATCCGCAGCATCCGGGGCCGGCGTTCTTCTATGGCATGGCGCTGATCAGCAATGGCAAGCCTGCCGAGGGCCGCGCGATGTGGGCCGATCTGCTGGCGCGGGCCCCGGCCGATGCGCCGTGGCGGGCCGACCTGGAAGAGCGGCTCAAGCGGCTGGACGCGCTGATGGCGCAGGAACCGGCCGGGCCCTGAAGCGGTGGACCGGGGCATGGCCCGGTGCTAATCGCACAGGCTTGCGAAGACTCGCGGGGGTTGCATGAATACGCCAGCTGAAACCGGATCCGGGGACGATAGCCAGTCCCCGCAGGTGGCCGCGCATCATGCCGGTCATGGCGGTGCCCATCCCGGCGGGGTGATTGCTCTGGCGATCGGCGCGATCGGTGTTGTCTTTGGCGATATCGGCACCAGCCCGCTCTATGCGTTCCGCGAAACCTTTGCCTCGCACCATGGGGTGCCCGGGATCCAGGTCGATCCGGTTCACATCCACGGCGTGCTCAGCCTGGTGTTCTGGTCAATGATGATGGTGGTGACGTTCAAGTACGTCCTGACCATCATGAAGGCCGACAACAAGGGCGAAGGCGGGAGCCTCGCGTTGCTCGCCCTGATCAACCGCAAGTCGGAAAACGCCAAGTGGACCGCGCCGTTCATCCTGCTCGGGGTGTTCGCCACGGCGCTGTTCTATGGCGATTCGATGATCACTCCGGCCATGTCTGTGCTGTCGGCAACAGAGGGTCTGCAATACGTCCACACCGGGTTCAAGGACTGGATCGTGCCCCTGGCCGTCGGCATCCTGTTCGCCCTGTTCGCGCTTCAGGCGCGCGGCACGGAAAAGGTCGGCAAACTGTTCGGCCCGATTATGCTGCTCTATTTCATGACACTCGCCACGCTGGGGCTGATGCACCTGTCGGTCAATCCGGGGATCATCTTGGAAACGATCAATCCCCTGAATGCGGTCAATTTCTTCGTGACCGACGGCTTCCGCGCCTTTGTCGCCATGGGCAGCGTCGTGCTGGCAGTGACCGGGGCCGAAGCGCTTTATGCCGATATGGGGCACTTTGGCCGCAAGCCGATCGGGGTCAGCTGGATGACCTTCGTTCTTCCCGCACTGATGCTCAACTACATGGGGCAGGGGGCCTTTGTGCTGTCGCAGGATGCGGCCGGCGCGGCTGAAATCATCAAGGACCCGTTCTTCCTGATGATCCCCGAAGCAGTCCAGACCCCGGTGATCTTCCTGGCCCTGGCCGCCACGATCATTGCCAGCCAGGCCGTGATTTCCGGTGCCTTCAGCCTGACCCAGCAGGCGATCCAGCTTGGCTTCATGCCGCGCATGCAGATCAAGCACACCAGCGCCTCGACCGCCGGACAGATCTACATCCCGGTGATCAACTGGGGCCTGATGATCATGGTGATCGCGCTGGTCCTGTTCTTCCAGTCTTCCAGCAACCTTGCCGCCGCCTATGGCATCGCGGTGACCGGCGCGATGTTCATCGATACCATCCTGCTGGCAGTGGTGCTGATCACGCTCTGGCGTTGGCCGCTGTGGAAGGCTGCCCCGCTGATTGCCGCCTTTATCGTGGTCGACATGGCCTATCTTGGCGCCAACCTGCTCAAGGTTCCGCAAGGCGGCTGGGTGCCGCTGGTCATCGGTCTGGCGATCTTTACCCTGTTGACCACCTGGTCGCGCGGCCGTGCGCTGATGCGTCAGTCGATGACCGAAGGCACCATCCCGATGGAAGTCTTTGCCAAGAGCGCCCATTCCAGCGCCAAGCGGGTACCGGGCACCGCGATCTTCATGGCCAGCACCAGCACCGGTGTGCCCTCGGCCCTGCTGCATAATATCAAGCACAACAAGGTGCTGCACGAACGGGTGGTTGTACTGACCGTCGCAATCCAGGACGTGCCATACATCGATGGCGAAAAGCGCTGCGAGGTGAAGGACCTGGGGCAGGGGTTCTACCGCCTCACGCTCAAGTACGGCTTCCTTGAGGAAACCGACATCCCGACCGCGCTGAAGCGGGTCGACATGTGCGGCGCACCGTTCGAAATGATGAAGACCAGCTTCTTCCTTTCACGTCAGACGCTGATCGCGGCGGAGAAGCCGGGCATGGCGATCTGGCGCGAGAAGCTGTTTTCCTGGATGCTGCGCAATGCCGCCAGCGCGATGGAATTCTTCCGACTGCCCAGCAACCGGGTGGTCGAACTGGGCAGCCAGGTCGAAATCTAGGCGCGGACCTCAGGCCTCACGGCTTCCACGGTTGCGGGCTGCGAACCATGGTCCGATCCGGCGGATGGCTTCCTCGACTTCAGGCGTGGAGACGGCAAAGCTGATCCGCAAGAAGCGGTTCCCGTCGATTGGATCGAAATCGACCCCCGGGGCCGTGGCAACGCCTGTGTCGCGCAGCAATTGCTGGCAGAATTCGAGGCTGTTGTCGGTAAAATCCGATACGTCGGCATAGATGTAGAACGCCCCGTCCGGCGGGGCGATGCGGCCAAGCCCCATTCCCGGCAAGGCCGCCAGCAACAGATCGCGGTTGCGGGCATAGGTGTCCAGGTTGGCTTGCAGATCGGCCGTGCAGTCCATCGCCACGGTGGCCGCATGCTGGGCCAGGCTCGGCGGGGTCAGGAACAGATTGCCCATCCGGGCCCGCGCCGCATCGATCCCGCTTTCCGGGACCAGCAGCCAGCCCAACCGCCATCCGGCCATCGACCAGTATTTCGAGAACGAGTTGACCACCAGCGCCTGAGGCTCAACCTCAAGGATGGAGGGCGTGCGGGTGCCATAGGTAATGCCGTGATAGATCTCGTCCGAGATGATCGTGATGCCCCGCCTACGGCAGACTTCGGCTATTGCCGCCAGCTCTTCGCGCGGGATGATCGTGCCGGTCGGATTGGCCGGGCTGGCCAGGATCACCCCCTTGGGGGCAGGATCCAGCGCGGCAAGGGCCTGGGCGCTCATCTGGTAGCGTTCGGCTTCACCGCAGCCCAGTTCCACCGGCACCATATGCAGCGCCTTCAACGTGTTGCGGTAGGCAACATAGCCCGGGCGGGCAAATGCCACCCGGTCTCCCGGGGCGAAGCTCATGTTGAGAGCGAGGACCAGCGCCGGAGAGGCTCCGCAAGTCAGCAGGATTTGGGCCGGATTGACCGTGACACCGTACCAGTCGGCATAGTGCCTGACGATCCGGGCCTTCAGCGCCGGGCTTTCCCAGTAGCCCATCGGATCGGCATCGAGCACGCGGTGCGCCTCGGCAATCGCGGCGGCGGGCGCGCCGGTGCTGGGCTGGCCGAATTCCATGTGGATGATGCTCTGCCCCTCGGCCTTGAGGCGATGGGCCAGGCCCGAGACGGCAATGGCCTGGAACGGATCGATCTTGGCGGTCATGTGCAGTGCGGTAGCCATGCGCCACGCAAAAGAAAAGCGCGGCGCCCGCCCGGGCACCGCGCCTTTCGTTCCGGTCAGGCCGAATCAGCCGATGTTGGCGCTGACCATCGCATAGAGCATCGGCAGCGACAGCAGCGTGTTGGTGCGGCTGGCGTAAAGCGCACGCGGCGCGGCGGCGGCCTTCTCCTCGGCGCTGGCTTCGACCAGGCCCAGGATCTTCTTCTGGGCCGGCCAGATGATGAACCACACGTTGAACGCCATGATCAGCGCCAGCCACATGCCAAGGCCGATCAGGTTTTCGCTGGCGGTGGCGCCGTTGAAGGTAAGGGCGCGGTGGCCGTAGCCCTTGACCAGGGCAATGCCGAGGCCGGTCAGCACAGTCAGCAGCGCGCCATAGCGGAAGAAGAACAGCACCTTGGGTGCGATATAACCGGTGACACCGCCCTTCAGTTCGGCCGGGATGGCCGGCATGGTCGGAACCTGCACGAAGTTCAGGTAGTAGAGCAGACCGATCCAGACGATGCCGAAGAACACGTGCAGCCACGACAGCACCGATGCGCTGTTGACCGGCAGGACGCCTTCAGAAGCGCCGGCAAAATGGAACATCACGACAAGAGCGAACACCACCCCGGTCAGCAGCACCAGGTGGAGGTTTCCGAAAAACTTGGCCATTTGCTTCCCCCTAACTTTTGAAGCGTTGTTATCGAGGTTGGACCCATTGGCCTGCGGGGCAGGCGGCAGGGCTTCTTATTGCGCGGTTGCCGGGCTTTGTCACCCTTTTGCGAACCGTTTTCACTCGTGCGGCGGATCGCTCAGGACTTCTTCCTCGGCTTCCTTCATTAGGCCGTGGCGCAGCAGCATCGGAAGCTGGGTAAAGGTGAACAGGAACGACAGCGGCATGAACACCCACAGCTTGAGAGAGATCCAGGTGCCGAAGTTGCCGTTCTGCACGTTGTAGATGTGGCGCAGCACCTCGTTCAGGCCGGCCAGGAACAGGAAGAACAGGCCCCAGTTGCGCGACAGCTTGAGCCAGCCCTGCTCGTCCAGGCCTTCAAAGGCGGCCTCCAGCAGGTACTTGAGCAAGGCCTTGCCTTTCCACACCCCGGCCAGCAGCACGGCGGCGAACAGCAGGTAGATCGCGGTCGGCTTCAGCTGGATAAAGATCGGATCGCGCAACAGGATGGTCAGGCCGCCAAAGGCGACGATCAGGACGGTGGACAGCCACAGCATCGGGGAAACCTTGCCCAGTTTCCACTTGGACAGCCCCAGCGCAACAATCGCCGCCAGCATGAAGGCCGCCGTGCCCTTGACCACGGCCAGCACTTCCCCAACGGCATCGTGCTGGTCGGTCGGCGGGGAGTACTGGCGGTAGACCAGGAAGAACACCAGCACCGGACCGTAATCGACCAGCAGGTTGAGCCAGCCCGACTTGGGCTTTTCCTTGGCCGTGTTCTGGGCAGCTTCGGTCATGCAATCCCCGCAATCACGCGCGCCACCAGATCGGGATCGAACGGGCGCAGGTCATCGATTTTCTCGCCCACGCCGATCGCGTGGATCGGCAGGCCGTATTGTTCAGCGGCAGCCACCAGCACACCGCCGCGGGCGGTGCCGTCCAGCTTGGTCATGATCAGGCCGGTCACGTTCGCCACTTCCTTGAATACCTCGATCTGCTGAAGGGCATTCTGGCCGTTGGTTGCGTCGAGCACCAGCACTACATCATGCGGCGCTTCGGGGTTGAGCCGGCCCAGAACGCGGCGGATCTTGGCCAGTTCGTCCATCAGCTCGCGCTTGTTCTGCAGCCGTCCGGCGGTGTCGACGATCAATGCGTCGATCCCCTTGGCGGTTGCTTCCTTGACCGCGTCGAACACCACAGCCGACGGATCGCCGCCTTCCGGCCCCTTGACGATCGGCACGCCGAGGCGCTCGGCCCAGACGCCAAGCTGGCCGATTGCGGCGGCGCGGAAGGTGTCGCCGGCGGCCAGCATGACCGCATAGTCCAGTTCCTGGAACAGGTGCGCCAGCTTTGCGATGGTGGTGGTCTTGCCCGATCCGTTGACGCCGATCACCAGAATTACCTGCGGGCGGGGGAACGCGACGATGTCGATCGGCTTGGCCACCGGGCGCAGAATCGCGGCGATTTCGTCGGCCACGGCCTGCTTGATCGCGGCCTCGTCGGCCCCGCGCTCAAACCGTTCGCCGGCCAGCCGCTCGCGGATCCGCGCGGCGGCCCGCGGGCCAAGGTCGGAAAGGATCAGCGCGTCTTCGATCTCGTCCAGCTGGGCCTCGTCGAGCCGGGTCTTGGAGACGATTCCGGCGAGGTTCTCGGTCAGCTTCTCTGAGGTCTTTCGGAACCCGCCAAACAGGCGGTCCGACCAGCTTTCTCCGCTCATGCCAACAGGCCTTCGACAATGCGGGTGGGGATGACGGTCACGATCTTTCCTGCTTCGGTTCCGGGCGGCAACTGCACCCGGGCGAAGTTTGGCGCATGGCCCGTTCCGTCGCGTTCGGCAAGCACTTCAAGGCACTTGCCCACCTCTCCGGTCAGCCAGCGAGCACGGGTTTCGGCAACGGCGGCGCGCAACTGCGCGGCACGGGCCTTGATCGTGGGGACATCCAGCTGCGGCATCCGCGCAGCGGGCGTGCCGGGGCGGGCAGAGTAGGGGAAGATATGGCCGTGTACCACGCCAAGTTCGGCAATAATCGAGAGATTGGCGGCATGAGCGACCTCATCCTCGGTCGGGAATCCGGCAATCAGGTCTGCGCCGACGGCCAGGTCGGGGCGCTGGTTCCGCAAGCCGGACACCAATTCCACCGCCTGGGCACGGCTGTGGCGGCGCTTCATCCGCTTGAGGATCAGGTCATGTCCGTGCTGAAGCGAGAGATGCAGGTGCGGCATCAACCGCGCCTCGCCGGACAGCAGCTCGAACAGCACGGGATCGATCTCTGCCCCGTCCACTGATGAAAGCCGCAGCCGCATGAGGTCCGGGAATGTGGCAAGGATCGCCCCTGCCAGCACGCCAAGCTGCGGCGCGTCGGGCAGATCATGGCCCCAGCTGGTCAGGTCCACTCCGGTCAGCACCACTTCGCGCACGCCAAGGGCCAGGTGTCGTTCCACTTCACGCAGCACCTCGTTAACCGGCAGCGATCGGCTGCGGCCGCGGCCCTGCGGAATGACGCAGAAGGTGCAGGCATGGTCGCAGCCGTTCTGGACCGCAATAAAGGCGCGGGTGTGCTGGCGAACGGGGGCCGTGGCGGCAGGCACATTCCAGGCGCGGGGATCGAGCTTGGCGGTATTGGCGATCAGGCCATCCACCTCGGGCATCGCGGCAAGGGCGGCGCGTTCCACTTCGGCGGCGCAACCGGTAACCAGCAACCGCGCATCGGGCCGGGCCTTGCGCGCGCGGCGGATCGCCTGGCGGGTCTGTCGGACGGCCTCTGCGGTGACGGCGCAGGAATTGATGACCACAAGGTCCGGCTCGGAGGCAAGCAACCCTCGCAGTTCCTCGCTTTCAGACAGGTTCAGCCGGCACCCCAGCGAAATCACCTCGGCACCCATCAGGCTGCTCCGAACGCCGCCGGATCGAAGTTCCCGCGAAAGCTCTCGACCGCCGGTCCGGTCATCAGAATCCGGCCCGCCGTGGTCCACTCGATCTTCAGGTCGCCGCCCGGCAGACTGACGGTGACGACCCGGTCGGTCAGGCCCCGGCGCATCGCGCCGACTGCTGTCGCACAGGCCCCGGTACCGCAGGCCAGCGTTTCACCAGCGCCGCGCTCCCACACCCGCAAGCGAATGTGGGCCGGGCTGGCGATCATCCCCACGTTGACGTTGATCCGCTCGGGAAACAGAGGATCGTGCTCGATCTCTGGTCCCAACCGCTCCAGTTCCACGGCGGCGTGGTCGGCGACGAAGAAGATCACGTGCGGATTGCCGACATTGACCGCGGTCGGCGCGTCCAAGGCCTCCCAGGCCACCGGCATGGTGTGGGTGTCCATCGGATAGGCCAGCGGGATCTGGTCCCACTCGAAGCGGGGTTCGCCCATGTCGACCGTAATTCCGCCGCCATCGGGGGCAATCCGGATCAGCCCGCCCAGTGTCTCGACCTCGGCCGCCGTGCCCAGCAGCAGCCCGATTGCGCGCGAGGCATTGCCGCAGCTTTGCACTTCGCCGCCATCATGGTTGAAAAACCGGGCCCTGAGGTCGGCCTTGGCGGACGGTTCCAGCACGACCAGCTGATCGCAGCCGATTCCGGTATGGCGGTCGGCCAGGGCGCGGACCAGCTGCCCGGTCATTGCCGGCAAGGATTGCGCGCGTCCGTCCAGCACGACGAAATCGTTGCCCAGGCCATGCATCTTGATGAAATCGACGCGCATCGCCTGCGCTCTATGCGCTGGCGTTCCCCGCGTCCAGCTTCAGGCGCTGCGGGCGACTTGCGGTACGACCTCTGCCTCGATCTGCTGCGGTAGAGGTATGTCGAGCAGCAGGTTCATCTGGGCCAGCTCGGCTTCCGTCGCTTCGGCCGATTCAGGGAAGCCATAGAGATAACCCTGGCCGGTCAGCGAACCCATTTCGCGCACCCTGGCCAGCACTTCCTCGTTCTCGATTCCCTCGGCCACGATCGGCAGGCCCAGGCCCTGGCCCAGGCTGATGATCGACTGAATGATGGTGACGCTTTCCGGGCTTTCGTTGATCGATGCCACAAAGCTGCGGTCGATCTTGATCCGGTCGAACGGCAGCGAGCGCAGCTGCGAGAGCGAGGAATAGCCGGTCCCGAAATCGTCAAGGCTGACTGTCACGCCCTGGTTTTGCAGGCTGGTGATCAACGAGCGGACCAATCCGATATTGCCGTGCAGGCAGCTCTCGGTGACTTCGATTTCCAGACGGCTGGGCGGGAAGTTGGCCTCGACCAGCATCTTGAGCAGTTTCTGCGCGAACCACGGATCGCGCAGTTGCATCGGCGAAATGTTCACGGCCAGCGTCAGCCTGGGGTTCCAGCCGCGCGCGTCATTCAGGGCCTGGCGGATCAGTTGCTCGGACAGTTCACCGATCACGCCGATTTCCTCGGCGACGGGTACGAATATCTCCGGGCTGACCATGCCGAGCGTCGGTGATTTCCAGCGCGCGAGCATCTCATAGCCCGAAATCTCGCCTGTCTCGATATCGACCTGTTTCTGATAGAACGGTACGAATTCCCGATTGAGCAGCCCGCGGCGGATTCCGCTTTCCAGTTCGCTGCGGAACCGCAGTTCGCTTTCCATCGCCGGGTCGAACCAGCGCAACCGGTTCCGGCCGTCCTTCTTGGCGTGATACATCGCGATGTCGGCACGGTGCAGCAGCGTTTCCGCGCTCAGTTGGTCGCCAGGATCGCGGCGGGCAACGCCGGCGGAAATCGTGGTTTCGATCTCCAACCCGTTGAAGCCGACCGGCTGGGCTACTGCGGCGATCAGGGCATCGGCCACGGCCTCTGCCTCGCCCGGCTGACCGATTGGGAACGACAGCGCGCAGGCAAATTCGTCTCCGCCGATCCGGGCCAGCAGCGCTCCTGGCGGCAGCGTTCGGGCGATGCGTTCGGCGGCGGCGGTCAGCAGGGCATCGCCAGCGGCGTGGCTGTTGGAATCGTTGACCTGCTTGAACTTGTCGAGATCGAGCATGATCACCGCGATCGCCTCGCCATGGGCTTCGGCGCGCTCGATCAGGCTGGCAATGGCGGGCGCAGCTGTGCGGCGATTGAGGCAGCCGGTCAGCGCGTCGGTTTCGGCGAGCAGGCGGGCCTGTTCCTCGGCGCGGCGGCGCTCGGCCACTTCGCCGGTCAGTTCGCGGTATCGGCGCCATCCGAAGATCACAAGCGCGATGTTGAGCAGCAGGGCGTTGATCAGCAGCTTGTCGGGGCCCAGACCCGTGCCATTGAAGGCGCGGACAATCGCGGGCAGCACCGAGCTGCCGGTACCGACGAACATGATGACTGCGGCAAAGGCGATGCCCAGCGCGACCAGATCCTTGCCGGCGCGGTCGAGGTGCGGAGCGCCCTTGGCCGGTTTGCCCGGCATTTGCGTCCCGCTGGACGGCGCGTCTGGTGCCCCTTCAGACATAGTCACGGAACTATGCGTGAAGGGGCTGAAATTTGCGTTAAGACTGCGAAACCCTATTTCTTCAGGCCGATTTCCTTCAACCGCTGCTGCAGGAACTGGTCCGCCGTGATCGGATCGGGATAGCGATCCGGGTTATCCGGCGTGATGCACTGGGGCAGGGTCTTGATCGGGAAGTCGCTGCGCAGATGCAGGAAGAACGGCATCGAATAGCGGCTGAAAGCGGCGCGTTCCGGGCTGGGATTGCGCACGCGGTGGATGGTGGAGGGCAGGTAGTGGTTGGTCAGCCGCTCCAGCATGTCGCCGCAATTGATCACCATTGCACCTTCGGGGGGGCTGGCGTTCATCCACTCCTTGCCCTGGAACAGCAGTTCAAGCCCCGCCTCCTCGGCCCCCAGCAACAGGGTGATCAGGTTGATGTCGCCATGGGCCCCGGCACGGATCGCCTCACCCTCGATGTCCTTGAGCGGGGGGTAATGCAGCAGGCGCATGACCGAATTGCCGTCCTCGATCGCCGGATCGAACCAGTGTTCGTCAAGTCCAAGGTAGAGAGCAATCGCGGACAGGATCTTGGCGCCGGTTGCGTCGTACTGGCGGTACAGCTCGGTGAACAGTTCCTCGAATCCCTCGGGTCGCTCGGGCCAGATATTGGGCGGCATCGATGCATCGGCCAACGGGCTGCCTTCGGGCAGATCGCGGCCGATGTGCCAGAACTCCTTGAGGTCATGCGCCTTGGCATCCTTGGCGATTTCAACGCCAAACGGGGTATAGCCGCGCGCGCCGGCCATTTCGGCGCGGTGGTACTTGCGCTTCTCCGCTTCGGGCAGAGCGAAGAATTCCTTCGACATTTCCATGGCTCGGTCGATCAGCGCGCGGTCGATCGGGAAATCCTTGACCATGGCAAAGCCGAAGGTGCGGAAGCTTTCTCCGATCGCTTGCGCGAACTCCGCCTTGGGCAGGTTCAGCGAGAGGACGGGAATGGAGGTAAGAGACATGGGTGGACGCTTTCCGGAATCTGATGCAATGGGCCGCCCATAGCCCTTTCCGCAGGTTCTGGCATGACGAAAATCAAATCCTACTGGCTGATGAAATCGGAACCCGACGTCTACAGTTGGGATGACCTCGTGGCCGAAGGGGAGGGCACCTGGGACGGGGTGCGCAACTATACCGCGCGTAACAACCTGCGGGCGATGCAGCCGGGCGACCTGACTTTCTTCTATCACTCGAACATCGGTGTCGAGATCGTTGGAATTGCAGAGATTACGGCCTCGAACATCCCCGACCCGACGGACCACACCGGACGCTGGTCCGCAGTTAAGCTGAAGCCGGTCCGCAAACTGCGCCGGCCGGTAACCCTGAAGGAAATCAAGGCCGATCCTGCGCTGGCCGACATGGACCTGCTGACCAAGTTCCGCCTGTCCGTTTCAAGCGTGAAACCTGCGGAATGGGAGCATATCCTGCAGCTGGCCGAGACCTGAACTTCAGCCCCTGGCCTTGGCGCGCAGGCCGGACACGGTCGCACCGCCCGCACTCAACTGCTCCACATCGATAATCAGGTGCAGCAGCCGGAGGCCCTTGCGGGCCTGGGCTTCGGCCAGAGCGGCGGTGAACTGCTCGGTGGTTTCCACTCGTTCGGCCCAGCCGCCATAGGCGCGGGCGAGGGCGGCAAAGTCGGGATTGTGCAGCGTCGTCCCGGATACGCGCTCGGGAAACTCGCGCTCCTGGTGCATCCGGATCGTGCCGTAGGCGGCATTGTCGACCAGCACGACCAGCATATTGCAGCCATATTGAACGGCGGTGGCCAGTTCCTGACCGTTCATCAGGAAGTCACCGTCCCCGGCCAGGGCCACGACAGTGCGTTCCGGGTGACGTAGCGCTGCGGCGACGGCGGCGGGAACGCCATATCCCATTGCCCCGGCCGTGGGGGCAAGCTGGGTCGGGAAGCCATTGTAGCGCCAGTAGCGGTGCCACCAGCCAGAGAAGTTCCCCGCGCCGTTGCAGATGATGCTGTCATCCGGCAGCGCATCGCGCATCGCGGTGACGCAGGCGGCCATGTCGAGCGCATAGGGCGCGGGCTTTGCCGTCGACCAGTCAAGCCATTCGAGATGCGCCTCCTCGCCGGCGTCGAAGGGCACAATATCGTCATCCCACAGCGCGGCGCTTTCGGCAAACTCCGCCATGTCTGCGCAAATCGCCAGATCGGCGCGATAGACCCGGCCCAATTCGTTGGGGTCCGGGTGGATGTGGACCAGGGTCTGTCCCGGGTGTTCCGGCGTGATCAGGGTATAGCTGTCGGTCGTCGCTTCACCCAACCGGGCGCCGATGGCGAGGATCAGGTCGGCTTCCTTTATCCGCTGAACCAGCTTGGGGTTAGGGCCATAACCCAGGTTTCCGGCCCAGACCTTGCTGGCGTTGGAAATGGCGTCCTGGCGGCGGAAAGCGCCGGCGACGGGCAGCCCGCTCCGTTCGGCGAAGTCGGTAAAATGCTCACGCGCCTTGGCGTGCCAGCCGGCTCCGCCGACAATTGCGACCGGCGCGGCGGCATCGGCCAGCATCTGCATCAGGACGCCCATGGCGTCCGGGCAGACCGGCTGGGCCGGGCGATGAACCGCCGGGCGGGGGGCAAGCCCGGCGACTTCTTCCAGCAGCATGTCTTCCGGCAGGGCAATCACCACCGGGCCGGGACGACCGGCCTGGGCGACCGACCAGGCCCGGGCGATGTATTCGGGGATGCGTTTCGGATCGTCGATCCGCAGGACGAGTTTGGCCAGCGGACCAAACATCTGTCCGAAATCGACCTCCTGGAATCCCTCGCGGTCCTTCATCCCGCGATCGACATCGCCGATGAACAACAGCATCGGTTGCGAATCCTGCATCGCGACGTGGACGCCGATGCTGGCATTGGTCGCGCCGGGGCCGCGGGTGACGAAGCACACCCCGGGCCGTCCGGTCATCGCGCCATCGGCACAGGCCATGAATGCCGCGCCGCCTTCTTGCCGGCAGATCACGGTCTGCACTTCGGGCGAATCGTGCAGCGCGTCGAGCACGGCCAGAAAGCTCTCTCCCGGCACGGTGAAAACCCGGTCCGCGCCTTGGGCGATCAGGCAATCGACCAGCAGGCGGCCGCCGTTAACTTTGGAACTTTCGGTCATGCCTGGGGTTTAGCCGGGCCAGCGCCGGGGAGCAACGCGGGCGGCGAAGAAAACCCACTGGATGGTTACTGTCCCAATCCGGGAAGGTGGGCGTCAACCGCACTTTTCCGGCTGGCACGATGGTCAAGATCTTCTTACCCCGTGCCCCATGAAGAGCATGAAAAGACGGTCGCTGGTCCTTACCGACGAAACTGCCCGCCATCCGTTCCGGGCAAACCTTGCCCCGCATGTGCTGCGCGGGACCAAGCCGCTGGCGATGTCACGCCGGCGCTGGTTCAGCATGGATGACCTGCGGGATTTTCTGCTGGCTTATTGCGCCTGTTTCCTTGCCGTCAGCCTCTATATCGCCTGAGCGGCGCGTTCGGCCTGGACCAGCTTGCGGCCGAGGTGGGCTGAATAGAGGCACATCGCCGCGCTGAGCAGGACCTGCTCGACAATCGGCACGCCGACTGCGGAAAGTCCGCCCGCAACCAGGGACCCCGCCACCATCGCGCCCGAATTGACAATGTTGTTGGCCGCAATGGTCCGCGAGGTCTGGGTCTTGTCGACAAAGGTGGTCAGAAACGCGTAAAGCGGCACCACGAACATCCCCCCCGAAACGGCGATGCCCAGCAGGTTGAGCATCAGCAGCAGCGCGAGCGGCTCGGCCAGGAACTGTGCAGTGTTAAGCAGCGTTCCTTCGGGCTTCTGGGGCCATTCGTGGCAGATCCAGTAGAACCCGACGACGAACAGCGCCATGACGATTACCGAGACCGGCGAATAGCGCGCCGAGACCGTGCCCTTGAGCAGTGCGTTGACCGACATCGAACCGATCGCCACGCCGATCGAGAAGATCACCAGGAACAGGCTGGCCACTTCCTTGCTGGCATAGAGCACATGCTTGGCCAGCGGCGGGAACTGGATGAACAGCACGGTGCCGACCGTCCAGAAAAAGCTGATTGCCATAATTGCCAGGAATACCCGCTTGTCGTGCGCAGTGCGGCGGACCAGATCGATCGAAGCGCGCACGAAGTGAAAGTCGAGCGGCTCGACCTCACCCATCGGCGGCGCGGACGGGACCTGGCGGCTGGTGGCATAACCGACCAGCGCCGTGACAAAGACCGCGACCGCCGCCCATTCTACCGGGATCCACCCGGCGACGATCGTCCCGGCCAGAATGGCGATATAGGTCCCCGCCTCGACCAGCCCGGTGCCGGCCAGTACCTCGTTCGGGTGGAGGTGCTGGGGCAGGATCGAATACTTGATCGGGCCGAAGAAGGTGGAATGGATCCCCATGCCGAGCAGGGCCACCAGCATCAGCGGGATCGCCACGGTGGTCACCATGAAGTCCTGCCACGCCATGGCAAGGCCGGCTCCGCCCACCAGCATGATCCCTATTTCGGCCGCCTTGACCGTGCGGATGATCCGGGCCTTGTCGCGCATGTCGGCCAATTGGCCGGAAAGGGCCGACAGCACGAAAAACGGCAGGATGAAAATCGCCGAGGCAATCGCGCTGAACGCCGCGCCGTCCTGTTCGGACTGATAGACGCTGTAGACAACGAACAGCACCATCGCGTTCTTGAACAGGTTGTCGTTGAAGGCGTTGAGCAGCTGGGTGACGAACAGCGGCAGGAAACGCCGGCTGCGGATCAAGTGGGTCTGGGTGGTCATGCCGGTGTCAGGGTTCCCGTTTGGCGCGGACCCTAGCGGCTGATCGATTGCGGACAAGCCCAAAGAGTCCCTTTTGCCCGGCCCCCTTCGCGGCTATTCGTGACGCGATGATGTCATTGCCCAACATCCTGACGCTGTCGCGGATCGTGGCGCTGCCGCTGCTGGCCTTCCTGATGTGGTGGCCGGAGTGGGAGTTCGGCTATCTGCTGGCCTTCGTGCTCTACTGCGCGATGGGCATTACCGATTATTTCGACGGCTACCTGGCCCGATCGTCCGGCGCGGTCAGCAAGCTGGGCATATTCCTCGATCCGATTGCCGACAAGATCATGGTCGCCACCGTGATCCTGGTCCTCGCCGCGCAGGGCGTGCTGCGCGGGCCCTATGTTGGCGATGCCCATGTGGTGGCCGGCCTGATCATCCTGGCGCGCGAGATTGCAGTTTCCGGCCTTCGCGAATTTCTGGGCGGGCTGCAGGTATCGGTCCCGGTCAGCAAGCTGGCCAAGTGGAAGACCACTTTCCAGATGGTCTGCCTTGGCACGCTGATCCTGGGCAAGGCGCTGCCCGGCTGGACGGTGACCGTGGCTGGCTTCACTGCCAACCTGCCGCACACCGTCGGCTTGACCACGCTGTGGGCTGCGGCGGTGCTGACGCTGGTGACCGGCTGGGATTACCTGCGGGTCGGTCTCAAGCACATGGATTGAGCGGATTTGCTCCCGAGTCGCGGGAGTTTGTTGATGAAAGGCATCCGCAGCGATGCTTTTCACGCGGCCTTCCGGCCAGATTCAGGTTTCAAAGAGCCGACGCGAACCTAGCAGCCGCCGGCGATGTAGGAAAATGGCGGGCGAAAGCCGACCGGATCACCCGGCCCGCAACTCTTCGGCCAGCAAACGGAATTCCTCCGCGCGCGGGCTGTTCTTGCGCCAGACCAGCGCGATTTCGCGGTTGGCGCTGGCGCTGATCAGCGGGCGGGCCACCACCTGGGTGCCGTTGAGGATCCCGGCATCGAGCGCCATTTCCGGCAGCATGGTCAGGCCCAGGCCATTGTCGACCATCTGCACCAGGGTGTGGAGCGAAGTGCCGATCATCGTGGCCGAGGCGCGCAGTTCCGGACGGTTGCAGGCGGCGAGAGCGTGCTCTTTCAGGCAGTGCCCGTCTTCCAGCAGCAGCAGCCGGTTCTCGTCGATCAGGTCGGCGGTGATTTCCTCGGGCGGATCGCGCGGATCGCCCTTGGGGAAAGCTACCCACAGCGCATCGAGCTCGATCGTTTCCTTTTCCACTTCGCCGGTCGGGAAGGGCAGGGCCAGCAGCACACAGTCAGAGCGGCCATGATGGAGCGATTCGATTGCCGCCGCGCTGGGTTCCTCGCGCAGGAACAGCTTCAGTTGCGGGCGTTCCCGCCGCAGGCGCGGCAGCATCCTCGGCAGCAGGAACGGGGCAATCGTCGGGATCACGCTCATCCGCACTTCGCCCGACAGCGGCTGCCCGGCGGACTGGACCATGTCGGACAGTTCCTCTGCCTCGCGCAGCAGGCGGTGGGCCTTGGCGACCACGGCATTGCCGAGCGGGGTAAAGCGCACCGCGCGCTTGGTCCGTTCCACCAGCACCACGCCCAGCAGCGTTTCGAGATCGCGCAGCCCGGCCGAAAGAGTGGACTGGGAAACGAAACAGGCATCGGCGGCGCGGCCGAAATGCCCATGTTCATGCAGGGCAACCAGATATTGCAGCTGCTTGAGCGTGGGCAGGTAGGTGGTCATTCCGCCGCCTCGGACACGGCATCGCTGGCGGGCGATTCGGCAGCCGGGTCGACAGCCGGGGCAGGGGCCTCGATCCGCGTCATCTTCAGCTTTCCGTTCACCACGGCAAAGGCCATCTTGCCTTCGACCAGATCGAGCGCGTCCTTGCCGAACACTTCAAACCGCCAGCCCTTCAATAGCGGCAGTTCTCGGATGCCGGCGGCCAGCAGTTCCAGATCCTCGCTGCGGGCCAGCAGGCGCGAGGCTACGTCGATTTCCCGGCTGCGGATCTTGAGCAGCAGCTTGAGCAGGTCGGCCACCAGCGCGCCTTCCTTGCCCAGCGGCGCGCCGCGGGGAGTGCGGGGCGGCAGTTCGGCATCGCTCAGCGGCTTGGCGCTCTCAATCGCCGCCATCAGCCGCTTGCCGATCTCGTTGTCCTTCCACGCCGGGGAAAGACCCCGCACCTTGGCCAGATCTGCCTGGGTCTTGGGCGGGTGGCAGGCGATGTCGGCGACAGTCTCGTCCCGGGCGATCCGGCCGCGCGGGATGTTCTTGTCCTGCGCTTCCAGTTCGCGCCAATGGGCCAGCGCCTTTAGCCGGCCCAGCATGGCTGGATTGCGGCCCGGGGCCTTGATGCGCTGCCAGGCCTGATCCGGATCGTTACGGTAATTGGCCGGGTCGGCCAGCTTTTCCATCTCGATATCCAGCCACTCGCCGCGCCCGGTCTTGATCAGGCGCTGGAGCAGCTTGGGAAAGATCTTCGCAAGGTGGGTGACATCGCCGATGGCATATTCGATCTGCCGCTCGGTCAGCGGGCGGCGGCCCCAGTCGGTAAACCGCGCGCCCTTGTCGATCGTCAGGCCCAGCCAGCTTTCAACCAGGTTGGAATAGCCGATCTGCTCGCTCTGGCTGACGGCCATCATCGCGATCTGGGTATCGAAGATCGGGTGCGGGGTCTTGCCGGTCAGGTTGTAGACGATTTCCACGTCCTGCCCGCCGGCATGGAACACTTTCAGCACGTCCTCGTTATCGACCAGCAGATCGAGCAGCGGCGACATGTCGAGGTCCTTGGCCAACGGATCGATGGCCGCGGCTTCGTTCGCATCGGCGATCTGGATCAGGCAGAGTTCCGGCCAATAGGTGTTTTCGCGCATGAATTCGGTGTCGACGCACACGAAATCGGCCTGAGAGAGGCGCGCGCAGAGGTCCGCAAGTGCTTCGGACGTGGTAATCAGAGGATGTATCTTCATCGTTCTTTTCTGTAGGTGGGCCCGGCAGGACCCTCGGCTTGACAAATCAGCGGCTATCGCCTGTTAGCCGCGCTTTCGCCCCTGCAACAAAGCGGGGCGCTTGGAAAGAGTTTCGATGCACATTTATCGCACCCATACCTGCGGCGCCCTGCGCGCTTCCGATGTTGGCCAGACGATCCGCCTGTCGGGCTGGGTCCACCGCAAGCGCGACCATGGCGGCGTGCTGTTCGTCGACCTGCGCGACCATTATGGCCTAACCCAGATCGTTGCCGATGTGGACAGCCCGGCTCTGGCGATCCTGGAAGGATGCCGGGTGGAATCGGTCGTGACGATCGAGGGCACGGTCAAGGCCCGCAGCGAAAGCACGGTCAACGCGAACCTGCCGACCGGCGAGATCGAGGTCTATGCCCGCGCGGCCACGGTGCTGAGCCGGGCGGAGGAACTGCCGCTGCCGGTGGCCGGGGAACAGGAATACCCTGAGGATGTGCGCCTGAAGTACCGCTTCCTCGATCTGCGGCGCGAGACGCTGCATGCCAATATCGTCAAGCGCACCCAGATCATCCGGGAAACCCGGCGGCGGATGGAAGACATCGGCTTTACCGAATATTCCACCCCGATCCTGACCGCCTCCAGCCCGGAAGGCGCACGCGACTTTCTGGTGCCGAGCCGGATCCATGCCGGCAAGTTCTTTGCCCTGCCGCAGGCCCCGCAGCAGTACAAGCAGCTGCTGATGGTGGCGGGCTTCGACCGCTATTTCCAGATCGCCCCCTGCTTCCGCGACGAGGACCCGCGCGCCGACCGCCTGCCGGGCGAGTTCTACCAGCTCGATCTGGAAATGAGCTTTGTCACCCAGGAAGAGGTGTGGGAGACCATGGAACCGGTCATGGCCGGGATCTTCGAAACCTTTGCCGAGGGCCGCAAGGTGACCCCGGCGGGCGAATTCCCGCGCATCCCCTATGCCAAGGCAATGCTCGATTACGGCACCGACAAGCCGGATCTGCGCAACCCGCTGTTGATCCGCGACGTTACGTCAGAGTTCACCAGCTCGGGCTTCGGCCTGTTCGAAAAGATCGTCGGCAGCGGCGGCGTCGTGCGCCTGATCCCGGCCCCGAACACTGCCGACAAGAGCCGCAAGTTCTTCGACGACATGAACGACTGGGCGCGCAGCGAAGGCCATGCTGGCCTCGGCTATGCCACCCGCAAGGGCGGCGTGTTCGGCGGTCCGATCGCCAAGAACCACGGCGAGGACAAGATGGCCGCGCTGTGGGATGCGCTGGGCCTTGGCCCGGATGATGGCGCGTTCTTTGCCGCCGGCAAGGAAGACCAGGCCGCCAAGCTGGCCGGCCAGGCCCGCGTGCGGGTGGGCGAACAGCTTGAGCTGGTGGACAAGGATTCCTTCCGGTTCTGCTGGATTATCGACTTCCCGTTCTATGAATGGGACGAGGACGCCAAGAAGCTGGACTTCGCGCACAACCCGTTCTCGATGCCGCAGGGCGGAATGGAAGCGCTGCAGACGCAGGATCCGCTGACCATCAAGGCCTATCAGTACGACATGGTCTGCAACGGTTATGAGCTGGCTTCGGGCTCGATCCGCAACCAGCATCCGGACCTGATGGTCAAGGCCTTCGAACTGGTCGGCCTGAGCCAGGCCGATGTCGAGGAACGGTTCGGCGGGATGTACCGCGCGTTCCAGTACGGCGCGCCGCCGCATGGCGGGATGGCGGCCGGGGTGGACCGCATGGTCATGCTGCTGTGCGGGGTGCAGAACCTGCGCGAAATCACGCTGTTCCCGATGAACCAGCGTGCCGAGGACCTGCTGATGGGGGCACCCTCAATCCCCGAGGCCAAGCAGCTGCGCGAACTGCACATCCGCGTGGTGGAGCCGCCCAAGGGCTGAGCTTGACCTTGGCCGCAGCCCTGACATGATGCCCCCGGGTCGAACTTCCGGGGGTCTTCATGCGCTACGTCATCCTGTCTTGCCTGGCGTTTGCCGTGGCCAGTCCGGCCATGGCCGAGACGATCCGTGTCCAGACCCTGCGTCCGGCCGCCAGTGACGAGGCCGCCGCGCTGCGCTCGATTCAGGTCGAGCCGTTCGGCGGAGAGGCCGGGGACACTCTCACCATCCAGGTCGAGGATGAACTGCGCGGGGTCCGTCTGGGGCAGGAACCTTATTTCCGCGTGATCCCGGCGGCAACCGGATCGGGCGGCGAAGCGCTGCTGCGCGGCACCGCCGATGTCGAGCAACGGTTTTCCGACTACACCGAGAAGCGCGAGCGCTGCATCAAGGATGACCGGGGCAACTGCACCAGCGAGAAAGAGCAAGTCACCGTCAAGTGCCGTCGAAGGCAGGTCGATCTGGTGGTTCAGTTACGCTTGATTGCGCCTGATGGCACCCTGCTGTGGTCGGATAACCGCCCTGAAAGCTTTACCGAGAGCCGCTGCGAGGATGCCGATACGGCGCCCGCCACGCGCGGCCAGATCGTCCGCGACCTGTCCGGCAAGGTGGCCCGCCGGGTCCGGTCCGATTTCGTGCCCTCGGCGGGAAGCGAGGATGTCCGCGTTGATGAAGGGCGCAAGGGGCTGGCGAAGCCGGACTCCGACCGGTTCAAGGCCGCGGTCCGTTCGGTCAAGGACCGGCAGGTTCCGGCCGCCTGCGCCGCCTGGGGCGAGCTGGCGGCGACCTATCCCGATCACGTACCGACGCGCTTCAACCTGGGGCTTTGCGCCGAAGCCGCGGGAGACGCGGCCACGGCAACGGCTCACTACCGCCATGTCCTGACCCTCGATCCGCGCAATGGCCCAGCCCAGCGCGGGCTGTGGCGGCTTGCCTCGCGGGATCGCGCCATGCGGCAGCTGGAGGCCCATGCGGCGGAATGAGGCGGCGATGTTTTCCCCAGGCCGTGGGGAATCGGTGCACCCTCTTGCCAGCGTCGCGCGCGTCTTCTAGGGCGCAATCGAACACCGTTTAATCTGCCGTTCACGAAGGGACATATCCATGAGCGACACCGCCGACCGCGTTAAGAAGATCGTTGTCGAGCACCTCGGCGTCGAGGCTGACAAGGTTACCGAAGATGCCAGCTTCATCGACGATCTGGGCGCCGATTCGCTCGACATCGTCGAGCTGGTGATGGCGTTCGAAGAAGAATTCGGCGTCGAAATCCCCGACGATGCGGCCGAAAAGATCAGCACCGTCGCCGACGCGATCAAGTACATCAACGACAACAAGGGCTGATTGCCTTTGGCAGACCGGGCCGACCGGGACTTTCCGGCTTCCATCAATGCCGATTGACCCGGTTCACGGTCTTTGACAGGCTCGGCCCGCAAAGGGCTGGGCCTGTTGTCATTTGAAGGGTTTGGAGAACTGTAATGCGGCGTGTTGTCGTCACCGGTCTTGGTCTGGTTACCCCGCTGGGGGCCGACGTGGAAACCACCTGGGCCAACCTGATCGCGGGCAAGAGCGGGGCGGGGCCGATCACCCGGTTCGATACGTCCGACCAGAAGTGCCAAATCGCCTGCGAGGTGAAGGGGCCGGACCATGAGTACGGCTTCGATCCGATGAAGCGCGTCGATCACAAGATCCAGCGCCAGGTCGATCCGTTCATCGTCTATGGCATCGATGCCGCCGGCCAGGCGCTGGAAGATGCCGGCCTGGTCGACATGGATGACGACCTCAAGATGCGCACGGGCTGCTCGATCGGTTCGGGCATCGGCGGTCTGCCGGGGATCGAAAGCGAATCGATCGTCCTGCACGAGAAGGGCCCGGGCCGCGTTTCCCCGCACTTCGTCCACGGCCGCCTGATCAATCTGATTTCCGGCCAGGTTTCCATCAAGTACGGCCTGATGGGGCCGAACCACGCGGTGGTTACCGCCTGTTCGACCGGCGCGCACTCGATCGGTGATGCCGCGCGGATGATCAAGGACGGCGATGCCGACGTAATGCTGGCGGGCGGGGCGGAAAGCACCATCAACCCGCTTGGCGTGGCCGGCTTTGCCCAGGCCCGCGCGCTCAATTGCAGCTTCAACGACCGTCCGACCGAGGCGAGCCGCCCCTATGACAAGGACCGCGACGGGTTCGTCATGGGCGAGGGCGCCGGGGTGGTCGTGCTGGAAGAATACGAGCACGCCAAGGCCCGCGGAGCCAAGATCTATGCCGAAGTGGTCGGCTATGGCCTGTCGGGCGATGCCTATCACGTCACCGCTCCGCACCCGGAAGGCAAGGGCGCGGAACTGGCGATGCGCATGGCGCTGAAAAAGGCCGGCATGGGGCCGGGCGACATTGATTACGTCAATGCCCACGGCACTTCGACCATGGCCGACACGATCGAACTTGGCGCGGTCAAGCGCGTGCTGGGCGATGACCTGTCGGGCGCTTCGATGAGCAGCACCAAGTCCGCCATCGGCCACCTGCTGGGCGGCGCGGGCGCGGTTGAGACGATTTTCTGCATCCTGGCGATCCGCGACCAGGTCGTGCCGCCGACGCTCAACCTCGACAATCCGGATGAAGGCACCGAAGGCGTCGATCTTGTCCCCAAGGTGGCGAAGAAGCGCACCGTGCGGGCCGCGCTCAACAACTCGTTCGGGTTCGGCGGCACCAATGCCAGCGTGATCGTCAAGGCGGTCGACTGATGCTGGGTTCGCGCTGGGGCCGCACGCCGCTGCTGGCGGCGGTCCTGTTGCTGCTGGGTGTGGGGGCTTGGTTTGTCGGCGGGTGGTACTCATCCGGCCCGTTGGCCCAGGATACCGCCTTCACCGTGCCCGACGGGTCGAGCCTGTCGGGCGTGGCGGCCAAGCTGGAGCGGGAAGGGGTGATCGCCTCGGCCTCCGCGTTCAAGCTGCGGGCGCGCATTTTCGGCGCGGGTTCCAGCATCAAGGCCGGGGAATTCATGATTCCCAAGGGCGCGTCGATGTCCACCGTGCTGGGGCGGATCGCCGGGGATGAGGTGCTGCGCCGCTTCGTCACGATCCCCGAAGGCATGCCCTCGATCATGGTCTATGAGCGGCTGATGGCCAATCCGCTGCTGACCGGCGAGATCTCGGTTCCGCCCGAAGGTTCGGTGCTGCCCGATACTTATGAAATCCAGCGCGGCGAAAGCCGCCAGGCGGTGCTCAGCCGGATGCAGGCTGCGATGCAGCGTGCGCTGGCCGAGGAATGGGAAAAGCGGGGCCCTACCACTGTCGCCCGCACGCCGCAGGAAGCCGTGGTCCTCGCCTCGATCGTCGAGAAGGAGACCGGCAAGCCGAGCGAGCGCAAGATGGTGGCCGGGCTCTATTCCAACCGGATCCGCACCGGCATGCTGCTGCAGGCCGACCCGACGATCATCTATCCGATCACCAAGGGCAAACCGCTGGGCCGGCGCATCCGCCAATCGGAAATCAACGCGGTCAACGATTACAACACTTACACGATGACCGGCCTGCCCAAGGGGCCGATCACCAATCCGGGGCGCGAATCGATAGCGGCGGTGCTCAACCCGGCCAGTACCGATGTGCTCTACATGGTGGCCGACGGCACCGGCGGACACGCCTTTGCCCGCACTCTGCAAGAGCACAACGCCAACGTCGAGAAGTGGTACACGATCCGCAAGGAACGCGGCGACTTCTGACCGGTCAGCGCCCGGTCATGGCCTCCATCGCCGGCAGGTATCGCGCACCAACGATCTCGACCTCGCGGCTCGCCCGGTCGATCGCGGCAAGCTGCTCGGCGCTGAGCGCAAGGCTGACCGCACCCAGATTCTCCTCCAGCCGGGCCAGCTTGGTGGTTCCGGGGATCGGCGCGATCCAGTCCCGCTGCGCCAGCAGCCAGCCCAGCGCGATCTGGGCCGCCGTTGCCCCCAGCGGCGCGGCAATCCCTTTCAACACATCGACCAGCGCGGCATTGGCCGCCATTGCGTCCTGCTGAAAGCGCGGCAGGCGGGCGCGGAAGTCGGTCTTGTCGAACACCGTATCAGGCCCGATCGCCCCGGTCAGGAAGCCGCGCCCGAGCGGGCTGTAGGGCACAAAGCCAATCCCCAGTTCTTCCAGCAGGGGCAGGATCTCGCCTTCCGGATCGCGCTGCCAAAGCGAATACTCGCTTTGCAGCGCGGTGACGGGCTGCACGGCATGGGCCCGGCGGATCGTTCCGGCGCCCGCCTCGGACAGGCCGAAATGACCAACCTTGCCCGCCTCGATTAGCTCGGCCACCGTGCCGGCGACATCCTCGATCGGCACGTCGGGATCGACCCGGTGCTGGTAGAGCAGGTCGATCCGGTCGGTCCTGAGCCGCTTCAGCGAAGCATCGACCACTGCCCGGATCGTTTCCGGTCGGCTATCGGTGCCCGGCCCCTTGGCCGGATCGCGGGCCAGGTCGAAGCCGAACTTGGTGGCGATCACCACCTGGTCGCGCAGCGGCTCCAGCGCTTCGCCCAGGAGCTCCTCGTTGGTGAAGGGGCCATAGACTTCGGCCGTGTCGAAGAAGGTGACGCCCCGCTCCACCGCAGTGCGGAGCAGGGCGATCATCTCGGCCTTGTCCGGTGCGGCGCCATAGGCCCAGGTCATGCCCATGCAGCCCAGGCCAAGCGGGGATACGGTCAGGCCGGATCGGCCCAGGGTGCGCGGGGTCATTCAGTCATCCTCTCGATCAGGGTTCGACGATATTGAAACCATCGGGGATGGCATCCAGCGCCGCCTGGACCCGGCCGACTGCCGCTGCATCGCCTTCGACCTTGACGCCCATGGCCGTCAGCTGGCTCAGCGGCATCTTCAGGAAGAATAGAGCGAGCATGGCCTGGCGCGGCCCGGTGATTGTCACGGTCGGCGTACCGGCGGGTGTGCCGACCCGGGCGATCAGCACCGATTTGCCGACCTCCACCCCGACATTCTCCTTGGTGTCGGTGATGACCAGGTTGATCAGGACCGGACCACCGACCAGCTTGGCCGGATCATAACGGGTCGCCACGGTATCCAGCAGCAGCTGCGTCGGGATCGCCGAGATCATGTCCACGCCCTGGGCCTGGATCGGCTGCGGGCTGTAGCCCTTGCGCAGGTCGGTTGCCGCCATCAGGAATTGGTTGCGCCAGATCCCGCTTTCGGCCTGATAGCCCTGCTGTTCATAGCTGTCCGCCAGCAGGGCGCGGGCCTGCTTGTTGGCCGGATCGGCAAAGACCAGCTGGTTCAGCAGGTCCGATGCCCAGCGGTAATCGCCCTTGGCCATCGCCTTCCTGGCTTCAGCCAGCACCTTCTTGGGTCCGCCCATGGCCGCGATGTAGCGCTTGGCCCGCTCCTGCGGAGGCCAGGGATGGAGATTGGCGGGGTTGCCATCGTACCAGCCCAGGTACCACTGATAGACGGCCTTGGAATTGTGACTGTAGGTCCCGTAATAGCCACGGTTGTACCACTGATTGGCCAGTTCCGCGGGCTGCACCAGGTCTTCGGCGATTTCGGTCTGGGTCAGGCCCTGGTTCATCCGCCGCACGGTCTGATCGTGGAGATAGCGGTAGTTGTCGCGTTGGCCGGCCAGCATGGACTGAACCTCGCCGGTGCCGAAGCGCGGCCAGCAATGGCTGGAGATGATCACGTCGCTGCGGGGACCGTAGAGCCGCAAAGCCTCATCCAGAAAGCCCGCCCAGGCGTGCGCATCGCGGACCTTTGCCCCGCGCGGGGTCAGGATGTTGTGAAGCGAGCAGGTGCTCATTTCAGACGAGAGGAACACCCGCTTGGGCACGATGTAGACGTTGAGTTCGCTTGGCGCCTCGCTGCCCGAAACGATCTGGAATTCCAGGTCGATGCCGTCGACCGTGCGAGTCTCGCCGGTCTTGAACACGGTGTCGGTTGGCGGGATCAGGGTGATTTCGCCCGCCGCCAGCCCCGGGCCGATCCCCGAACCCATCTGGCCTTGCGGGCCGGGCTTCAGAATGGTGCCGAACTGGTAGGTTGCGCGGCGTCCCATGGCGGCGCCTGCCATCACGCTTTCGGAAGAGGTTTCCTTCATGAAATGCTCGGGCGCAATGATAGCGACCTTGCCGGCCTTGACGTCGGCCTCGCTCACCACGCCGCGCACCCCGCCGTAATGGTCGCCGTGGCTGTGACTGTAGATCACGGCCACCACCGGGCGGGTGCCCAGCTTGGCATTGACCAGTTCCAGCGCCGCCCCTGCGGTTTCGCGCGTGGTCAGCGGGTCGATCAGGATCCAGCCGGTCTTGCCGGCGATGATCGTCATGTTCGAAACGTCGAACCCGCGCACCTGCCAGACCCCCTCGCTGACCTGATAGAGGCCGTGCTCGCGCAGCAGCGTCATCTCGCGCCACAGCGACGGGTTGACGGTGGCGGGGGCAGGGCCTTCGACAAAGTCGTAGGCGGCGAGGTTCCACACCGGGCGGCCCTGCTTGTTGCGGATCAGCGGATCGTCGCGCGTCGCGACGAACCCGCGCTTGGCAAACTCCGCATCGCGGCCATCATCGGCCGGAAGCGACTTCGCCACGGCCTGCTGCGCGGCAATCGTCGCGGCGCTGGCCGGCTTGGGCTCAAGCGCCCGGTCGGCGGTGGGGGTGGCGGTCTGTGCCAGGGCAGCCGTCGACCCGAGCAGGAAGGCGAGCGCGGTGGCGCGCAGGGCGGTGCGATGCATGATTCTGGTCTCCTCTCCTTGGGCAAGGATGTGAGCGCACGAGAGGCAAGGCAAGCGCATTTGATCGGAACCGGCGATCACGATGAACTGAATTGCCGGTTGGGCAGCTTCGCGGCCGGAGCATAAAGCAAGGCTCAGTTCTATGGCTCAATCTGCCCGATTGGGTTAGGTGCGGGCGGTGGCACACTCTCCCCCCCTCGGGCCGCCGCCCGCACCGTATATCGTAACCGGCGAACTGCCGGCAGACGTGCTGGCCTGGGCAGATGGCTTGCGCCGCGCGCACTTTCCGCCAGAGCGCAATTGGCTGAAGGCCCACGTCACCCTGTTCCACTCCTTCGCGCCATCGCTGCGCGATGAATTGCCGGCCTTCCTGGCACAAATGGCGGGCGAGTATGCCGCGCCGAAGGCAGAGGTGGCCGGGCTGATGGACCTTGGCGGGGGAACGGCGATTGCGCTGCGTTCAGCCGGCCTGCTGGCCATTCGCGAGCGGATTGCCGAGCGTTTCTGGGACATGCTGACCCGGCAGGACCAGGGCGGCAAGCGCCTGCACATCACCATTCAGAACAAGGTGAGCCGGGCCGAGGCGCTGGCGCTGCAGCGGGACCTGGCGGGGCAGCTGCCGCACCGGGGCTTCGCCTTCACCGGACTGGGTCTGCACATCTACCGCAATCCGCATTGGGAAGCTGTGGCGACATGGTCGTTCAGGGGCAAAGAGAGCGCTTGACCCGGGCGAATCTCCACCCTATTTGCGCCGCCTGCCCCGCGAAGGTGGCAGGCCATGATGGTATGGCGGAGTAGCTCAGCCGGTTAGAGCAGCGGAATCATAATCCGCGTGTCGGGGGTTCGAGTCCCTCCTCCGCTACCATCCACTTCCCGCATCCTGTCCCTTGCCGCCGCGCTTGCGGAACACGAATTCGCGCGTGAAGGCGATTGGCAGCCGCAGGTCATCCGGCCCGTAAAACACCCCGTCCTGCAAGGCCATCGCCGGGGTGGGTACCGGATCGTAATCAGTGGCTGTTGCCGTATCGGCAAAGCGGAAGTTGCAGCCCCACAGGAACAGATAGCCGCCCGGCTTCAGCACCAGGTCGAGCGCGGCGACGGTTTCGGCAAAGCGGCGGAAGGGCAGGATTGCGGTGCAGCGCTCCGGCTGATAGGCGTCAAGCTCGCCATGTCGCAGCACCGACAGGCAGAACACGGCATCGTATAGCGCTGGCCCGGTGGGCGGCGATCCGGCTTCGGCGATGGTGATCCGGGTGAGGCCGGCCGCAGCGACCTTGCGCCGGGCCTCCGCCACATTGCGCGGATTGATGTCGAGCCCGTCGATCCGGGCCTGCGGCAGGTAACGTGCCAGGGTGATCGGTTCCTCGCCGGTGGAACAACCGAAAGAGAGGATCCGGGGCTCAGCCGTTCCGGCCAGCCGCTCGGCCGCCAGGGCGAACAGGGCGGGGTGGCGATCGGGCGCGGTCACCGGCCAGGGTTGCAGCAATTCATCGGCGCGCTGCAGGCGCAGGCGATGCATGGTCCGCTCTGCCGGAATCAGGGTCCGCCGTATCAAGGCGTGCAGGGCCTGCAGCCGGGGCCAGCGCGCCAGCCGTCCCACCCTGCGTTCGGTCTGCTCATCCGGCATCTGGGTTCCTTCCGGCCAGTGCGCGCTCCATCCGATCGGCCCGATCGGCGGCCTTGCGGTGCACCCCGCCACTGGCGAACCGGTCTAGCGCCTTGGCATGCCGGCGCAAGAAACGCGGCGCGATCGCGGGATCCCAGCCGGCGCCCGATAGCAGTTCAAGGCTGAGCAGGTCGGCCTCGTCCTCGAACCGGCGGCTCATGGCCTTGCGCTCGCGCCGCGCCAAGCTTGTCGCACCGGCTTTCGCCTGGCGGTGGTGGTCCAGCACGGTGTGGGCCAATTCGTGGGCCAGCACGATCGCCAGCCCATCATCGCTGAGGCTGGCCGCAAAGCCCTGGCCGATCTGGATCAGTTCGCCGTCGGATCGGGCCCGCAGGGCCTCGCCTGCGACCACTTCGAGGCGGCTGCGGCAGGCCGGGACGGCGGCAAGCGTAACGTTGCGCCGCTCTGCTCCGCGCCGCACGGCCAGCACCACGGGTGCGGCGGGAGAAAGCCCCGCCAGTTCGCGCTCTGCCGCATCGCGCAGCGCGCTGGCATGGTTGCCGGTGAGGGGCAGGGCAGACACCCGCCGGCCGCCGATGCCCTCGATCGCATCCCCCGCAGCCAGCCCCGCCGCGGCCGCCGGACTACCGGGGACGACACCCAGCACTGTCAGTTCATCCAGGTCCGGCTGAAGCACCAGGGCCGCGTCGCGCGCGGTCCCTGGGGGGTACTGGCCCAGTCCGTGAAGAACCAGCCCGGTGCCCGGCATTTGCCGGGGGCAGCGGCTGGCGTTGGCAGTCAGCAAGCGCCAGCCAATCGCTGCGACGCGCATGTCCGCAGTCTGCAGATCGACCAGCGCAGCGCGGGTCGGCTCGCCTGGCGGGGCCGCACCAAGGGGCGTGACCGCCAGGGCCAGGGCCAGCAGAGGGACGCTGCGGATCATTGCGCCTTGCCTAGCCCGGCCAGGACTGACGGTCCAGTTGCCAGACTGTCACATCAAATGCGTTGCGCGGCCTGCGCCAAGCTGCCAATCGCTTGGTCATGGCTGATTCCCGTGTTCTCAAGCTCGATGGTGTCCACAACTTCCGCGACTATGGCGGCTATGACGCGGCCGAGGGTGCCCGGGTGAAGGAGGCTCTGCTGTGGCGTTCGGCCCAGCATGGCGATGCCAGCGATACCGATCTGGAGCGGATCCATGGCCTTGGCATCGCCACCGTGATCGATCTGCGCGGGCCGAGCGAGCGCGAGGCCAAGCCTTGCCGCCGCCATCCCGACTTTGCCGCGCAAGTGCTCAGCCATCCGGATGAAACGGCGGGCCTCGCCTTGCATACCGAGGCGGCCGACGGCGTGCTGAGCGCGGCCGAGGCACGGGCGGCGATGATGCGGCTTTATGAAGGGATTGCCTTCCGGCCCAACCTGGTGCCGATGCTGCGCGCCTATTTCGATGTGCTGGAACGCGCCGACGGACCCAGCCTGGTGCACTGCGTGGCCGGCAAGGACCGGACCGGCTTTGCCGTCGCCATGGCCCAGCATGTGCTGGGCGTATCGCGCGATGCGATCGTGGCCGATTACCTGCTGACCCAGAGCGCCGGCAATATCGAGGCGCGGATCGCGGCCGGTGCGGTGCAGATCCGCGAACGGCACGGCAACATCGACGATCAGACCATCCGCACCCTGATGGGTGTGGAGGAGGACTACCTCGTCACCGCGCTGAAGGCAGTTGAAGATCGCCACGGCACCATCGATGCCTATCTGGCCGATGTGCTGGGCGTCGATGCGGCGCGGCGCGAAGCCCTGCGTGCGCAATACCTCGAGGGCTAGAGGAACGCCTTCACTTCGGCCATGAATCGGTCGAACTGGTCGTGGTGCAGCCAGTGGCCGGCGTTCTCGAACTCGACCAGTTTCGTTTCGGCATGGAACGCTGCGAGTCGCCCGTCCACCGCCGGGCTGCTGGCCCAGGAATCGAGCCCGTAGAGCAGCAGCAACGGGCAGGTGATCGCGCCCCACAGCTCGTCGGTCCGGTCCTGGGGCACATCCTCGAACGGCCAGTTGTTGAGATAGGGATCGAACTTCCAGCTGAAGGTTCCGTCCTCGTTGCGATTGGCGCCGTGGATGGTCAGGTGGCGGGCTTGCTCGTCGGTCAGGAACGAGTTCTCTTCCTTCATCCGGGCAAAGGCAGCTTCGATCGAGGGATAGCGGCGGGGCAACCGCCCAGCGGCCGAGCGGCGTTCCTCGATCCAGCGACGGAAGCGATTTGCATAGCCTTCGGCTTCGCGTTCTGCCCGGACCTTGGGTGAAGGGCCGAGCCCTTCGATATTGACCAGCTTGCGGACCTTTTCCGGGTAGAGACCGGTAAAGCGGGTGGCGATGTTGCCGCCCAGCGAATGGGCGATGATCGTGACCTGATCATAGCCCAGGGTGTGAACCAGCTGCGCAAAATCGTACACGAAGGCCGGCATCTCGTAATTGCCGTCCGGTGCCCAGGCGCTGTCGCCATGGCCGCGCAGGTCGGGGGCGATCACGTGCCAGTCTTTCGACAGTTCCTCGGCCACCCAGTCCCAGCTGCGGCAATGGTCGCGCCCGCCGTGCTGCAGGATCAGCGGCGGTGCATCGGGATTGCCCCAATCGACGTAGTGCAGTCGCAGGCGCTGCGAGATGAAGCTGTTCGAGGTCGGTCCGTGACGGGTCATGGTCGCGGGCTTTGCGCCGAAGCCGCGCCCGCGTCAATCCGGGGGAAATTCGCCGGCACACCTCTGGCCTTGGCGGGCACTGCTGCCTATCTGCACCGGCAACGGAGGAATTCATGGCCACTCATACCACGCGCATGTTGATCATCGGCTCTGGCCCAGCGGGTTTCACCGCCGCTATCTATGGCGCGCGGGCCGGGATGCAGCCGATCGTGGTTCAGGGCCTGCAGCCCGGCGGACAACTGACCATCACCACCGATGTCGAGAACTATCCCGGCTTTCGCGACGTGATCCAGGGGCCCTGGCTGATGCAGGAAATGCAGGCCCAGGCCGAACACGTCGGCACCCGCACGATCTGGGACACGATTGTCGAGGTCGATCTGTCCGGTCACCCGTTCCGTGCGATTGGCGATAGCGGCGATGTCTATGAAGGCGATACGCTGGTCATCGCCACCGGCGCCCAGGCCAAGTGGCTGGGCGTACCGGGCGAGCAGGAGTTGGGCGGCAAGGGCGTATCGGCCTGCGCCACCTGCGACGGGTTCTTCTATCGCGGCAAGAAGGTGGTGGTGATCGGCGGTGGCAACACCGCGGTGGAGGAAGCGCTCTACCTGACCAACCACTCGCAGGACGTGACCCTGATTCACCGCCGCGATTCGCTGCGTGCGGAAAAGATCCTGCAGGATCGCCTACTGGCCCATCCCAACATCAAGGTGCTGTGGAACAAGGCGGTCGATCACTTTGTTGGCGGCGATACTGGCCTGACCGGCGTGGCGCTGACCGATACGGTTACCGGTGAGAGCAGTGTCGAGCCGACCGACGGGGCTTTTGTGGCGATCGGCCATGCTCCGGCAACCGAACTGTTCAAGGGCAAGCTGGAACTCGACGGCGGCGGCTACATCGTGGTCGAACCCGGCACGCCCAAGACCGCGATCCCGGGCGTATTTGCCTGTGGCGACGTAATGGATCACACCTATCGTCAGGCGGTGACGGCGGCCGGCACCGGCTGCATGGCCGCGCTCGATGCGGAACGTTTCCTGGCCGAACGCGAATTCGCGGCGTCTAAGGCCTAAACCGATCGCAGGGCCGCGAGGATCTGGCCCTGCAGCCAGATCCGGGCTTGTGGCTCGACAAAGCTGTGACCGGCCCCGGGGCAGGTGCGCAGGCGCGGATCGGCCTTGTCCCATGCGGCCTTGAAAGCCTGGGCAGTGCGGTCATTCTCGGCCAGCAAGATGGTCACCGGGCCGTGGAACATGGCAAGTCCGCCAGCCATGTCGCGAGCCAGCGCGCCGGGCGGATCGTCTGGTGCGGCAGCCTGGGCCAGGCTCACCGCCATGTCGGCCACTTTGACCTTGCCGGTGAACAACCGCTTGAGCGCCGCCGGATTGAACAGGCGGCGCAGGTAATAACTGCGCAGCGCCGATGGCGGCATGGGCGTAGGTGTGGTTTCGGGCTCGGGCGGCGGAGTTTCGGCTTGCGGCTCTGGCTCGGGATCGAAGGTCCAGGGATTGGCCAGCACCAGGGCATCGCAGCCCGCGCCGGCGGCCAGCATCAGGGCGCTGGCTGCATCGCAATTGCCGAACGCGACGATCTTCTTCAGCCGTGGCAGATGCGCGCGGAAAGCGTGGATGGCGGCGGCGATGTCCGGCGCACTGGTGGTGAAGCCAAGGTTCTCACCCTCGCTGTCACCCACGCCGCGCCGGTCGAACCGCAACACCGGAAAGCCTGCCGTGGCGATCTTTGCCGCGAGCTGCGCCTGGCTGCCCCATGGGCCGGAACGAAGCTCGTTGCCGCCGCTGACCAGCAGCAGGCCGGTGGTCGCATCGGCAGGATCGAGCGATCCGGCCAGTTCCACGCCTTCGCAGGCGAATGTGAAGTGCCGCCGGGTCATGCTGTCAGTGCCATCGCCAGGACTGCAGCCAGGGCATCGGCCTGGGCTGGGTCTTCATCCGGTTCGGCGCGCAGCCACAGGGCGCTGCCACCCACCGTTTCATGATCGATTGCCACAAGATTGGCGCGGCGGGGCGGGACAAGCTGATCGAGCTGGCGGAGCATTTCGGCAGACAGCGGCCAGCCGGCCAGCTCGATCCCGCTGGTGCGGCCATGCTCCATGAGTTCGGCGGCGCTTTCTTCGCGCCCCAGTTCGCGCGCGGCGATGATCCGGGCGCGCAGCATGGTCTTGATCAGGCTGGCGCCCTTGACCGGGGCATAGTGCCAGCCGGGCAGCTTTGGCGGGACCAACAATCCGCCGCCGCGGATCGCCAGCACATGAGTGGCCTTGAAATGCCGCGCGGCCGCTTCCAGTGCCATGCGCCAGTCTTCCGGCTCGACGAGGGCGAGGTTTTGCTCGCTCTCATTGCAGCCGGGAAGATCGGGCAGGAAACTGTCGATCCCCGCGCCGTCCAGCCGCCGCATCACTTCAACCGAGAAGCGGCGCATCCGGTTGGCCTCGTCGAACAATGCCGGCGCGATCAGCACGCGCGCCGCCCGGCCATGAACGAAGGTCAGCGCCAGCTCGCTTGCTGCCGCGCCGCCGGGCAGGGGGCAGGGGTAGGTTTCGGCCTTCACGCGGCCTCTTGCTTGGCTTCCGCGAAATCGAGCAGGGCGCCATAGGTGGCGAAAATCTCGCCATCGATCTCGTCTTCGTCGATCACGATGTCGAAGCGATCTTCCATCTCGGTCAGCAGACCGGCCACGGCCATCGAATCCAGTTCGGGCAATTCGCCGAACAGGCCGGTATCGGCGGTAAAACCATCGGCCTGGCCGGGCTTGAGGCCCAGCACATCTTCGAGGATCTGGCGCAGTTTGCGGTCGGTAGCGGAACGCATCGTAATTCCATTCATGGTTTCATCGGCCTCTAGCCGCGCTGGAGCATTGCGCGCAAGGCCGCCTTGGCGATCAGCGGCCAGTTTCCGGGCCAGAGCGGGCGGAATGCCTCGATCCTGTAGCGCGGACGGATCTGTTCCATCCAGTCCCGCTTGTAGCCATCGTCGCCGGTTCCGAAATCCACCAGGCTCACCCGGTCGCGGTCGATCACCTGCTCGAACAGCGCGGCGGACAGGGTGGTGCCGGGTGACAGAGGTCTGCTGTCCATCGTGTGGGCCAGTTTGTGAATGAAGGCGGTTCCGCCCTCCACCGTCCAGAACTGGGCGGCAACAGCCCGGCCATCGGCACGGGCCACGGCCATCCGCAAGCGGCCGGCGGCAGCCTCCTGCTCGGCAAAGGCGCGCAGGAAAGCGGGACAGCCTTCTTCCGGTTTCCAACTGGCGGCATAGACAGCTTCGTATTCGGCCCACAGTGCGGAATCGAACCGCGAGGTAAGCTCAACGGAAACCTTGCCGGCCTTGCGCTTCAGCGTGGTGCGCAAGGGGCCAGGTCGCGTGGCGAGGTACTCGGCATAGCTGCGCCCGCCCACCTCCAGCACGTGGTTGACATCGCAAGGGGCCATGAAGGTGATCCAGCCTGCCTTGCGCAGGGCAGTGGCCAGCCGGGTCGTCAGCCCGTCCTCGTCCGCGAGCGGTTCCAGTACCAGGTGCGGTGCTTCGCCGATCAGGCCATCGGCCAGGGCATCCAGCATGGCTTGCGGGTCTGCTCCCTTGGAGATCAACGGCACGACGCGGAACGTGTACCAGATCTTCAGGGCATGGATCCGCCGCTGCTGGCGCATCAATGGCAGGACGGCGCGGTGTTCGCCGTCGCGTGCTACCGCGATCAGCGGCAAAATACCGCAGTGATCCACCAGACCCTGCCACCATTCGAAGCGGTCGAACGCCGCGCGGGCCTGCGGGGCGGCAAGCAGCGCCATTAACGCTGCATCGCCTTGCACTTCCTTAAGATCATCGTGATAGACGACCGAAACCAACCCGCTTGTTTCCCATCTTTGGAGCCTGAAAGCCCCGTGTCCCTTGCCCAGCCATCCCCGATCCGGCCGCTCGATCATCTCGCCCTGCGCGGGGCCGATGCGGCGACGGCGCTGGTGCTGCGCGAAGGCCCTCTTAGCTTCAAGGACTTAAGGGATCGTGTCGCCCGGCTGGCCGGATGGCTGAAAGCCGAAGTGGGGGAGCCGGGTGCGCGGATCGCCACCTGGGCCGCCAAGGGTGAGCTGACCTGCCTGATGCCGCTGGCCGCGGCGCGGGCCGGTCTGGTCCATGTGCCGATCAATCCGTTGCTGAAGCGGGCGCAGGTCGCCCATATCCTGGCCGACAGCGGCGCGCGGCTGCTGATTGCCACGCCAGCGCGGCTGGCGGGGCTGGAACCGGGTGATTGCCCCGATGCTTGCCGCGCATTGGGAGAGGCCGAAGCGCTGGCACTTGCGGTCAATGCCGTGCCGCTGGAGCCCAGCACTGCCAATCCCGATGATCTCGCCGCGATCCTCTATACCAGCGGCTCCACCGGCAAGCCCAAGGGCGTGATGCTCAGCCATGCCAACATGTGGCTCGGGGCGGAAAGTGTCGCCTCCTATCTCGGCCTGGCTGCGGACGATGTGACGCTGGCCGTTCTGCCGCTATCGTTCGATTACGGGCAGAACCAGCTGCTTTCGACCTGGTTTGCCGGCGGCGGCGTGGTCCCGCTTGATTACCTGACCCCGCGTGATGTGGTGAAAGCGATCGAGCGGCATGGCGTCACCATGCTGGCCGCCGTGCCGCCGCTGTGGGTGCAGCTGGCAGAGCTTGACTGGCCGGCCGAAACCGCCGGAAAGCTGCGCCGCCTGACCAATTCCGGCGGTGCCCTGACGGTCGATCTGGTCCGCCGCCTGCGCGGCCTGTTCCCGCAGGCGCGCCTGTTTGCGATGTATGGTCTGACCGAGGCGTTCCGCTCAACCTTCCTCGATCCCGCGCTGATCGACAGCCATCCCACCTCGATGGGCAAGGCCATTCCCCACGCCGAGATTCTGGTGATCGGCGATGACGGGCAGGTCACGGCCGATGGCGAGGAAGGCGAACTGGTGCATTGCGGGCCGCTGGTGGCGCAAGGGTATTGGCAGGATGCCGCGCGCACGGCAGAGCGGTTCAAACCGGCCCCGGCCGCGTCGCGATTTGGCGGCATGGCGGTGTGGTCGGGCGATAGGGTCAAGCGCGATAGCGACGGCCTGCTCTATTTCGTCGGGCGCCGTGATGCCATGATCAAGAGCGCCGGCAACCGCATCAGCCCGCAGGAAATCGAGGAAGCCGCCCTGGCCACCGGCCTGGTGGCCGAGGCTGTCGCGCTGGGCATTCCGGACGAACGGCTTGGCCATGCCGTGCACCTGGTCGTCCGCGCTGCCCCCGGCGCTTCGGAGGCCGAGACAGAATTGCCGCGCATCCTGCTGAAGGAACTGCCCAATTTCATGCAGCCCAAGGTCATTCACTGGCGCGATGCCATGCCGATTTCGCCGAATGGCAAGATCGACCGGACCGGGTTGTATCAGGAGCTTGCCGCATGAAGCCGCTTGGCCCGATCCCCGCCGGATATGATACTATCGATGGCGAACTGGCCATCGGCGGGCGCAAGGCGTCCGACCTTGTGGCAGAGGCGGGTGATACCCCGCTGTTCGTCTATTCTGCCGCGCATTTGCGCCGCCGGGTGGCCGATCTGCGCGCCGCCATGCCGCAGCGTCTGGCGCTACATTATGCCGTAAAAGCAAATCCCTATGCGCCAGTGCTTCAGGTAATGTCTGAACTGGTCGACGGGTTCGACATTGCCTCTGGCGGGGAACTGGCGCTGGTCCGGGCGGCGGGGATCGATCCGCGACTGATCAGTTTTGCCGGCCCCGGCAAGCGCGATGGCGAACTGGAAGCCGCGATCGCCGCCGGGGCGACATTGAACCTTGAATCCGAAGGCGAGGCTGACCGCGCGCTGGCGATTGCCGGGCGGCTTGGCGTGACGCCGCGCCTGGCGATCCGGGTCAACCCCGATTTCGACCTCAAGGGATCGGGTATGAAAATGGGCGGCGGGGCCAAGCAGTTCGGCATCGATGCCGAGCGCGTTCCCGCGCTGGCCCGGCGGATCCTGGCCAGCGGGGCGGAATGGCGCGGGTTCCACATCTTTGCCGGCAGTCAGGCCCTGGATGCCGCGGCAATCATCGATACCCAGGCCCAGACCCTGAAACTGGCCGCGCGCTTGGCCGAGGAAAGCGGCGCGGCGCTGCCGCATTGCAACCTCGGTGGCGGGTTCGGCATACCCTATTTTCCCGGCGACACCCCGGTGGACCTCGCCGCGATTGGTGAGGCGCTGGGCGAAGCCTTTGAAACTCTGCCGGCAAGCGTGGCCGAGACGCGTTTCTGCATTGAACTAGGCCGGTTCCTGGTGGGGGAGGCCGGAGTCTATCTGACCCGGATCGTCGATCGCAAGGTCAGCCATGGCGAAGTGTTCCTGATCGTCGATGGCGGACTGCATCACCAGTTGGCCGCCTCCGGCAATTTCGGCACGGTCGTGCGTCGCAATTACCCTGTTGCCATCGCCAGCCGCTATGCCGCGCCGGCGACGGAAGAGGCGAGCGTGGTCGGCTGCCTGTGCACCCCGCTTGATCGCCTCGCCGACAAGGCCGGGTTCCCCCACGCGGATGTGGGCGACCTCGTGGCCGTGTTCTGCGCCGGAGCCTATGGTGCCAGCGCCAGCCCGGCGCAGTTCCTGGGCCATGGTCCGGCGCTGGAAATGCTGGTTTAACAACCGCCTTCGCCCTTGTCCCGTTTCGGGACCGGCGCCTTGTGCACACCGTTTCTGCACATAGGGCTAACGCAATATTCACCCTTTTTAACGATAGCGGACAGTGAATAGCCGGGTCGCTATTCGGGCTGGACAGGCCCGGAGCGCGGCGCGGCACCTGAAAAGGGACTGTCCGATGCCGATCAACCGTTTCTCGCGCCTGCTTGCCGGCAGCGCCATGCTGAGCCTGATGCTGACCGGCTGCGCCGGCGGCGCGAACGGCCCGCAGCTGCCGCCGGCGTCGTTCGTGGCGATGCAGGAAGGACCGGGCGAGGACTATATCATCGGCCCGCTCGACGAGCTGACCATCTTCGTCTGGCGCAATCCCGAACTCGGCGCGAAGGTTCAGGTGCGGCCCGACGGGCGGATCACCACCCCGCTGATCACCGACATGCCGGCGGTGGGCAAGACCCCGAAAATGCTGGCCGACGACATCACCCTGCAGCTTTCGCAGTACATCCAGGACCCGCTGGTCTCGGTCATCGTCAACAAGTTCTCCGGGACCTACAGCCAGCAGGTCCGCGTGGTTGGTGCGACGGAAAAGCCGGCCTCGCTGCCCTACCGCGCCAACATGACCCTGCTCGACGCGATGATCGCGGTCGGCGGCCTGTCGGAATATGCCGCCGGCAACCGCGCCAAGCTGATCCGCTTCGACAAGGCCTCGGGCCGTCAGAAGGAATATTCGATCCGCCTGGGCGATCTGCTCAAGAAGGGCGATAGCCGCGCCAACGTGATGCTGATGCCGGGCGACGTCATCATCATCCCCGAAAGCTCGTTCTGAGGAAAGGGCGCCCCGGGGGCAGGCAATGAACAACATTTACGACGAAATCCGATCCGCGATCTATTCGGTCTGGCACCGCCGCTGGCTGGCCCTTGGCGTCGCCTGGGGCGTTTGCCTGCTGGGCTGGCTGCTGGTCGGGCTGATCCCGAACAGCTATGAATCCAAAGCCAGGATCTATGTGAAGCTGGAAGATGTCCTGTCCGATGTGACCGGGGTTCCGACCAGCAACAAGCGCGATATCGAGCGGGTGCAGCAGACGCTGACCAGCGCGGTAAACCTGGAAAAGGTCATCCGCGGCACGCCGATCGGCGCAGAGATCACCGATCCCAAGCAGATGGAAGGCGCTGTCCTTTCGCTCGGCAAGCGGATCAAGATCGAAAGCACCAAGGAAAACCTGTTCGAAATCACCGTCACTTATGGCGACGGCGGCAATTCGGACGCGGCCAATGCCAAGATCGCTCAGGCCATTGCCCAGAAACTGATCGACATCTTCCGCGAGGAAAACCTTGCCGGAAACCGCGGCGAGATGTCGACCTCGCTGGAATTCATGGATCAGCAGCTGGCCCAGCGGCAGAAGGAACTGGAAGCCGCCGAGCAGAAGCGGCTGGCCTTTGAAGCGGCCAATCCTTCGCTCGCCAAGGGCGGGACCTCGCCGATCCAGCGGATCGAATCGCTGCGCTCGGAACTGCGCGGGATCGATGCCGATCTGGCCGCGGCGCAAAGCGCGCTGGCCGGGATCAATGGCCAGCTGGCCGGCACGCCGCGCTATCTGCCCGCGACCGGGCAGGTCGGCGGCGCACGAGGCGCTCTGGCCGATGCTCAGGCGCATCTTTCTTCGCTGCGCGCCCGCGGGTTGACCGAAAACCATCCGGACGTGATTGCCGCGCGCAATCAGGTCAACATGCTGAAGCAGGCCGCAGCCGGCGAAGGGGGCGGAGGCGGGATTCCGAACCCGGCCTATGCCTCGCTCGAATCGATCAAGGCTGAACGGCAGGCCAATGTCCAGGCACTGACCGCGCGCCGTGCTTCGGTTCAGTCCGAGCTCAACCAGCTGACCGCCCAGCAGTTCACCAATCCCGAAGCCCTGGCCGAGCAGCAGCGGATCAACCGCGATTACGACGTGCTCAAGCAGCAGTATGACAAGCTGCTGCAGGACCGCGAAGAGCTGCGCCTGCGCGGCCAGGTCGAAACCGAGCACAATTCGATCAAGTTCCAGGTGATCGATCCGCCGACCACCCCGCGCAGTCCGGTTGCGCCCAACCGTCCGATCCTGCTGCTTGGTGTGTTGATCGTCGGCTTGGGGGCAGGGGCTGCCGTGGCTTTCGCCGTCGGCCAGTTGCGCTCCACTTTCGCCACCACTGCGAAGCTGGAGCGGACCCTGGGCCTGCCCGTGCTGGGCGCGGTAAGCGCCACATTGACCGACGCCGGCCGGGCGCTGCGGCGCAAGCGGCTGCGCTATTTCTATGCAGCCACGGGCGGGCTGGGCGGGGTGTTCGTCCTGCTGCTCGCGCTTGAAATCGTCCAGCGCAGCATGGTCGCCTGAGGGGGAATGCAATGACCGACCAGACCAAGATCCCCCTGCCGGAAGACGGCGAAGCCGCGAAGGGCCCCAGCCTGATCGAACGGGTCGTACGCAATTACGACCTGGTCAAGCTGGCCCCGGCACCGATCCCGGAAGAGCTGGTGCCGCCGGTGGCCAAGCGTCGCCGTTATCGCCGTGCCAACGAAGTGGTCGAGGATGCCGAAGTGACGCCGGTGGCGGAACCTGTCGCTGCTCCGGCCGCGCCGCAGCCCGCGCCCGAGCCGGTCGCGGTCGCCGCTCCCGCACCTGAAGTGGTTGTGCCCGAAGTGGTCGCCCCGCCGGTTGCGGCCAGCATTAACGTGCCTGCGCCGGTTGCCGTGCCGGTCCGGTTCCGGGGAGAGAAGCACCCGGTCAACCGCCAGCACCTGCGCGATCAGGGCCTGATCGTTCCCGAAGGCAGTGTCACCGCGCTGCTGGAAGAAATGCGGATCGTGAAGCGGCAGTTGCTCTACAATGCCGGGCAGCTGGCCCAGCAGGGCATGGGTCCGGCCGCCCAGCGGATACTGATCTGCTCGCCTCATCCGGGCGAGGGCAAGAGCTACACCTCGGTCAATCTCGCGCTGGCGATCGCGGCCGAGAAGGAAAGCGAAGTGCTGCTGGTCGATGCCGACTTTGCCAAGCCTTCGGTGCTTTCCATGCTGGGCCTGCCGGGTGGGCCGGGGCTGATGGACGCTCTCTCGAAACCGGACATCGATGTGGCCGATTGCGTGATCGGTACCGACATTTCCGGCCTGTGGGTCCTGCCTGCGGGTAATGCCACCACGTCCGACAGCGAATATCTTTCCAGTTCGCGCACAGCCGCCGTGCTGGAACGACTGACCCAGGGCGCGCCGCACCGGATCGTGATTTTCGATTCGCCGCCGGCTCTGGCCGCTTCTCCCGCCGCGGAGCTGGCCAAGCATGTCGGGCAGGCCGTGCTGGTCGCCCGGGCCGACCGGACCGGTCAGGGCGCTCTCGAAGATGCCGTCTCGTTGCTGTCCGGCTGTCCGAACATCCAGCTGTTGCTCAACGCCGTTCACTTCAGCCCCAGCGGTCGCCGCTTCGGCTCCTATTATGGATATGGGGGATGACCATGAAGTCCCACCTTCTCAAGACCTTCGTTGCCCTTTCGGCCTGCCTTGCCGCAGCCGCACCGGCCCATGCCCAACTGCTGGGCTATGACGATGTCTCCGGTCCGGACGGAGCCGGGGACGCCTTTGACGAGGGCGATGTCGACGATGGCGACAGCCTCGTTCCGGGCATCGGCACGCGCACCAAGAAGGTTACCGTGGTGCCCTATATCGAGGCGCAGCAGGTTGTTTCGGCCGAGCTTTCGCCGGGCGACGAGGTCCTGACCTATTCAACTGTCGCCGCCGGGCTCGACGCCAATGTCACCGGCCGCAACAGCCAGGGCGCGGTTTCGGTGCGCTACGAGCGCCGCTTCGGCTATGGCAACACCCGCGTCGCCGACAGCGATGTAGTCAGCGGTGTCGCCCGCGCCAGCGTCGGCATCGTGCCGCGCAGCCTGACGCTGGAAGGCGGGGCCATGGCCGCGCGGCTCAGCGTGGAAAACAACGGTTCGACCGTTGCCGGCCGGGAAAGCAATTCGACTTCGCAGGTCTATGGGCTTTACATCGGCCCGTCGCTGCGCTCGCAGATCGGTGACCTGCATGTCACCGGGCATTACCGCTTCGGCTATAACCGGGTGGAAAGCCCGGGTGCGCTGGTCACCGCGCCGGGGCAGAACCCGGCCGACATCTATGACGAAGGCACGGTCCACAACGCCATGGTCCATGCCGGGGTGAAGCCGGGCACGGTCCTGCCGATCGGGATCGGCGTTGGTGCGGGCTGGAACCGTGAAGATGTCTCCAATCTCGATCAGCGGATCGATGACAAGAGTGTGCGCGGCGATGTGGTGCTGCCAGTCGGTTCCGATCTCGCCCTGGTGGCGGGGATCGGGTACGAGGACGTCACCGTGTCAAACCGCGATGCGGTGCGCGATCCAGTCACCGGACAGCCGGTGATCGGCCCCGATGGCCGATACGTCACCGACAAGAGCCAGCCGCGCCAGATTGCTTATGAGAGCGAAGGCCTGACCTGGGATGCCGGTGTGATCTGGCGGCCCAGCAAGCGCACCGCGCTGGAGGCCCATGTCGGGCGCCGCTATGGCTCGACCAGCTATTACGGCAGCTTTGCCTATGCGCCCAATGCGCGGACCAGCGTGAACGTGTCGGTCTATGACAGCATTTCCGGCTTTGGCGGACTGCTCAATAACCGCCTTGCTGGCCTGCCGACCCAGTTCGACGCGACCCGCAATCCGCTGACCGGCGATCTGGGCGGCTGCGTGGCCGGGACCGGATCGGTCGGCACCGGGCAGGCTTCGTGCCTCAACGGCGCGCTGGCTTCGGTCAGTTCCTCGGTGTTCCGCGGGCGCGGGGTGATGGCCAGCATCGGCGTTTCCGGCCCGCGTCTGCAATACGGGATCGGTGCCGGATACGATCGCCGCAAGTTCATCGCCGCACCCGGGACGGTCCTCGCCGGCCCCAATGGCGTGATCGACGAGAACGTCTGGCTGGGCGCCTATCTCAACGGCCGGATCGACCGGCAGTCCAGCTTCGGCACCAATGTCTGGGCCAGTTGGTACCAAAGTGGAGACGGCGTTGCTGGCGATGTCGCGGCGCTGGGGGCTACCGCGGCTTACTATCGCACGCTGACCGGCCGCCTTTCGGCAACGGTTGCTGTGGGTGTCCAGGGGGTTGATCGCGAACTGCTGGACGATGTCTGGACCGCCCAGGGCATGGTCGGCGTCCGGTACTCGTTCTGAGCGGTACGGAAGGAAGAGAAGAATGTTCAACGATTTCTATGGTCTGACCGGCCGTCCGTTCCAGCTGACGCCCGATCCCTCGTTCTATTTCGAGAGCCTGACGCACCGCAAGGCGCTGTCCTATCTGTCCTATGGCCTGGCCCAGGGCGAAGGCTTCGTGGTGATCACGGGCGAGGTTGGCGCGGGTAAATCCACGCTGGTGGCGCACCTGATGGCAACGATCGATCCGGCCCGGCTGACGGCCGCGCAGATCGTCACCAGCGCGCTGGATGGCGAGGAACTGGTGCATGTCGTCGCGCAGGCTTTCGGGCTGATCGTCGACGGGCATGACAAGGCCAGCGCCCTGGGCGCGATCGAGGCGTTTCTGCATGACGAAGCCCGCTCCGGCCGGCGCTGCCTGCTGGTGGTGGACGAGAGCCAGAACCTGGGGATCGACGCGCTGGAAGAACTGCGGATGCTGTCCAACTTCCAGCTTGGCGCGCATCCGCTGCTGCAGACCCTGCTGCTCGGTCAGCCGGAATTTCGCGATACGATTCAGGATCATCCGCAGCTCGAGCAGCTGCGCCAGCGGGTCATCGCGGCGCACCATCTCGAGGCGATGGAGCTGGGCGAAGTTCAGCCCTATATCGAACACCGCCTGAAGTGCGTTGGCTGGACCGGCAATCCCAAGTTCGATCAGCGTGTCTTTACAGAACTTTACGAGGCTTCGGGCGGCGTGCCGCGGCGGATCAACCAGATCTGCAACCGGCTGATGCTGCTGGGCGCGGTCGAGCAGCGCAGCCGGATCGACGGTGCGATGCTGAGCCAGGTGCTCGACGAGCTGGAGCTGGATGGCACCCTGCAACTGAAGAAGATCGCGAAGCCTGAACCGGTTCCCGCGGTGACTCAACCGGTACACCAGGTGCACACCGATGTGACACCGCAGGTACCTGTCGATGCGGTCGCCATGGCTCAGCTGCAAGCGCTGCTGGCGGAGCGCGATGCCCAGATCGCCGAGTTGCAGCAGGCCGTGATCGAACTGGCCAACGAGCGCGAGGCTGCCCCGATGCAGACCGCCGCGCCGGACCAGTCGGCAGCCTTTGCGGCGCTGGAAGGCAAGATGGCCGCGCTTGAAACCAAGATGCTGGAGCAGGAGCGGACCATCCGCCAGACCCTGACCATGCTGATCGAGTGGATCGAGGCCGACGACGCCGGCCGCGTCGCGGCCTGAGCGGGCCAGAGGAGCAGGCCGTCGTGGCAAGTCCCCCGGTGATCAACGGGCTTTCGGTCGATGTCGAGGACTGGTTCCAGGTCGGCGCCTTTGAAGGGGTGATCGACCGGGACAGCTGGGATTCGCTGGCCGACCGGGTCGAGCGCAATTGCGACCTGATCCTGGCGATGTTTGCCGAGGCCGACGTCAAGGCGACCTTTTTTACCCTGGGCTGGGTGGCCGAACGCCATCCCGCGCTGATGCGGCGGATTGTCGAGCAGGGGCACGAACTGGCCAGCCACGGCTGGGATCACGAACGGGTGTTCCGGTTCGACAAGGCCAGCTTCACTGCCGATCTGGAGCGCAGCCGCAAGGTGCTGGAGGATGCCTCTGGCCAGCGCATCACCGGTTACCGCGCGCCCAGTTTCTCGATCGATCAGCGTACCCCCTGGGCCTATATGGCGCTGGCCGAGCAGGGGTTTGAATATTCATCGTCGGTCGCTCCGATCACCCATGATCACTACGGCTGGCGCGAGGCCCCGCGGTTTGCATTCAAGCCGTTGCCGTGGAGCGACCTGATCGAGATCCCGGTTACCACCGCGCATTTCGCCGGCAAGCGGCTGGCGGCGGGCGGGGGCGGGTTCTTCCGCGTGCTGCCTTATGCCTTTTCGCGCTGGGCGATCCGCCAGGTCAATCGCGTCGATGGCCGCCCGGCGGTGTTCTATTTCCACCCGTGGGAAATCGATCCCCAACAGCCGCGCGTGCCCAACGCGCCGCTGCGCTCCAAGGTGCGTCACTATACCAACCTTGATGGCATGGCCGACAAGCTGCGCCAGCTGGTGGGCGAATTCGCCTGGGGCCGGATGGACCTGCTGGCTCACCGCGAGGCGGCGCTGGCGGTGGAACTGGCCGCGTGAACGCGCCGTTCCGACCAGCCGCCGTGGTGCTGCGCTTGGCCGATCTGCGCGATCCCGGCGAAGTGGCAAGGCTGGAAGGCTATGTGGCCGACCATCCCGAAGGCACCGCCTTTCACCGTCCGGCCTGGCTGCTGGCCACGGCGCGCGGCACCGGCAATCGGGCGCTGGCGCTGGTCGCGGAAAGCGCCGGTAGCCTTGTCGGTTTTCTGCCGCTGACCGAAGCCCATTCCCCGCTGTTCGGGCGGGTGCTGGTCTCAACCGGTTTTGCTGTCGGCGGCGGGGTGCTGGCGCAGGATCGCCGCGCGGCCGATGCCTTGATCACTGCGGCCGAGGAACTGGCGCTGCGCCGGTCCTGCCCGGCGATCGAGCTGCGCGGCGGCGATCTGCCCGAAGCCCGCGATGGCTGGAAAGTCCGTACCGATTCGCATCTCGGCTTTGCCGCGCCGTTGGCCGGGGACGACGAAGCCCAGCTGAATTGGATCCCGCGCAAGCAGCGGGCCGAAGTGCGCAAGGGGTTGGCCACCGATCTGGAAGTGAGCGTGGGGCGCGGCGAGGCTGAGCGGCAGGCGCATTACGCGGTCTATGCCGAAAGCGTCCGCAACCTTGGCACCCCGGTGTTCCCGCGCGCGCTGTTCGATGCCGTGCTGGACGGGTTTGGCGAGGCAGCCGACATCCTGACCGTGCGGCATCAGGGCCAGCCGGTCGCTTCGGTCCTCTCACTGTATCACAAGGGTGCGGTGATGCCCTATTGGGGCGGCGGCACCTGGGATGCGCGGCGGCTGCGGGCCAATGACCGGATGTATTACGAACTGATGCTCCACGCTCGTCGGCGCGGCTGCGACACGTTCGATTTCGGCCGATCGAAGACCGGCAGCGGCCCGGCCGATTTCAAGAAAAACTGGGGCTTTGAAGGCCGGCCACTGGCCTATGCCGGATGGACCGCACCCGGCGCGCCGCCACGCGATGCCGATCCGACCAGCGCCAGCAATTCGGCCAAGGTCGAGATGTGGAAGCGCCTGCCGCTGGCCCTGGCCAACCGCATCGGCCCGCATATCGCCCGGGGGCTGGCGTGAGCGATGAAGTCCTGTTCCTGGCCCACCGGATGCCGTTTCCGCCCGACCGGGGGGACAAGATCCGCTCCAGCCATATCCTGCGTCATCTGGCCAGCCTTGGCCCGGTTCATGTAGCGACCTTTGCCGAGGGCGAGGCCGATCTGGCGCAGGAGCCGGTTCTGGCCGGGCTTGCCGCCAGCCACTGCCTGGTCCGGCGCGGCAAGCCGCTGGCGCTGGCCGGGGCCGAAGCCCTGCTGCGCGGCCAGCCGGTCAGCCTGACCGCATTTCACGATCCGCGCGTTGCGGCCTATGTGGCAAAGGTGCTGGCCGAGCGGCCGATTGCCGCGATCTATGTCTTCTCCGGCCAGATGGGGCAGTACGTTCCGGCGGACTTCCCGGGGCGGGTGCTGCTCGATTTCGTCGATGTCGATTCGGCCAAGTTTGACGCCTATGCCGCCAGTGGCCATGGCCCGAGGGCCTGGATCGACGGGCGCGAAGGCCGCCTGCTGCGGGCCGAGGAACTGCGCCTGTCGCGCCGCGCCGATTGCAGCCTGTTCGTCTCGGACGAGGAAGCCGCACTGTTCGCATCGCGCCTTCCGGTAGCGGAGCGGGGGGATCATGATGTGCTGGCGCTGCGCAACGGGATCGACAGCGCCGGCTTCGATCCGGCTGCGGTAAAGCCGGAGCCGCGCCTGAACAGTCTGCCGGCACCGCGTCTGATCTTCACCGGGCAGATGGACTATGCGCCGAACATCGCTGCCGCAACGCGGGTGATCGAGAACCTGATGCCGCTGATCCGGGCGCGTTTGCCCGAGGCAAGCTTTCACGTCGTCGGGCGCAATCCACCGGCTGCGCTGAAAGCGCTGGATGGCCGCAATGGCAGCCGTGTGTGGGGCGAAGTGACGGACGTGCGGCCGTGGCTGGCCGGGTCCGATATCGCCCTTGTCCCGCTGGAAATTGCGCGCGGGGTCCAGAACAAGGTGCTGGAAGCCATGGCCATGACCCTGCCGGTGGTGCTGACCGGCGGTGCGGCCACCGGGATCGGGGCGCGGCATGGTGAACACTTCCTGGTCGCCGACGAGGATCAGGGACTGGTCGACGCGATTGCTGCGCTGGCGGCCGATCCCGCCATGGCCGGGCGCCTTGGCCAGCAGGCCCGGCGCTTTGTGGTCAACCAGCTGAGCTGGGCCGCGACGCTGGCGCCGTTGGCCGACCTGCTTGCACCGGTTGCGGGAGGGCAGCGCCATGCCGCCTGAAGCGGCCGCACCCGCCCGCGCCGCAGCGGGCCTTGCCATCCCCGCGCCATGGCGCGCCGCCGCCTTGCGGCTCGCGCTGGTCTGGCTGGGGATCGTGATTGCCTTTGTGTGGGACTGGGCGGCGATGGCCGACCAGTGGTGGAACAGCTCCACCTACAACCACATCCTGCTGGTGCCGGTGATCATTGCCTGGCTGGTATGGCAGCGTCTGCCCGAAGTCCTGCAACTGGCCCCGCAGGCCTGCCGCTGGGCCTTGCTGCCATTCGCCCTGGCTGTGCTGGGCTGGGTACTGGGCAGCTTTGCCGGGTTCAACCTCGTCAAGCAGGCCGCCGTGGTGGCCATGCTGCCGATCTCGGCGCTGCTGGTGCTGGGACCGCGGGCCTGCGCCGGGTTGCTTTTCCCGCTGGCCTATACCGTGTTTCTGGTGCCGTTCGGGGACGAGCTGGTGCCGCCCTTGCAGATGATCACGGCCAAGCTGACGATCTGGCTGGTCGGGCTCAGCGGCGTTCCCGCCGTGGTCGACGGGGTGTTCATCGATACGCCGGCCGGCCTGTTCGAAGTGGCGGAAGCCTGTTCGGGCGTGAAGTTCCTGATCGCGATGATCGCGCTTGGCACCTTGGTGGCCAACATCGGTTTCCGCAGCCGGGGCCGGCGCGCCGCCTTCATGGCGCTGTGCGTGGTGGTGCCGATCCTGGCCAACGGGGTACGGGCCTGGGGGACGATCTTTGCCGCGCAGTATGTCGGTGCGGAAAAGGCCGCCGGAATCGATCACCTGATCTATGGCTGGATCTTCTTCGGCATCGTGATTGCTGCCGTGCTGGGCCTGTCGTGGCGTCACTTCGACCGATCGCTGGACGAAGCGGCGATCGATCCGGCCGCGATCAATGCCGATCCGCGCCTGGCACACTGGGAAGCGCCCGTGTCGCAGGTGCCGGGCCTGCTCGGCGTGGCAGCGGCGCTGGTGCTGGGCGGGATCGCCTGGTCGGTGGCCGGGCAAAACCTCGCCGCGCCGATGCCCAGGCAGATCTTCCTGCCCGAAGTGCCCGGCTGGCAGCGCACCGACTATGCCCCCGCCGCCCCATGGCAGCCGCGTGCCGATGGTTCGGAGCACAGCCTGCTCGGGTCCTATGTCGATGCACAGGGGCGTCGGGTTGACGTGTTTTTCGCGCTCTATGCCGCGCAGGGCGAAGGGCGCGAGCCGGGCGGGTTCGGCCAGGGGGCACTGACCCCTGGCGGCGACTGGTCCTGGGCCAGTGGCGGCCCGGCGATCGGGGCCGCGAAAAGCGAACGGTTGATTCACAACGGCACCACCGAACGCCTGGCGCTGACCTGGTACCGCAGTGGCGGGCTGCTCGGCGGCAGCAACCTGCGGCTCAAGCTGGCCGGGATAGCCGATCACCTGCTGCTGCGCCCGCGCCCGGTATCGATGCTGATCCTCTCGGCCGAGCGCAGCCCCGCGGTTGACCCTGAAAGCGCGCTGCGGGACTTCCACGCCGCGCTGGGCGATCCCGGTCCGTGGATGGACCGGATCGCTGAACCCCGCTAAGCGCTTAGCCAATGTGCGGAATCGCCGGGATTTTTCACCTCTCCACGCCGAAGCCGGTCGATCCGGCGCGGATTGAGCGGATGTGTGCGGCGATGCCGCATCGCGGGCCGGACGGGCAGGGGGTATGGACCGCACCGGGTGTCGGCCTCGGCCATGTCCGCCTGTCGATCATCGATCTGGCCGGCTCGCCGCAGCCAATGGCTTCCAGCGATGGCCGGGCGATGCTGGTCTTCAACGGCGAGATCTACAATTACCGCGAACTGCGCGAGGAATTGCGCGGCGCCGGGTTTGAATTCCGCACCGACGGCGACAGCGAGGTGATCCTGGCCGCGTGGCAGCGCTGGGGCGCGGACTGTCTGCCCCGCCTGCATGGCATGTTTGCCTTCGCGATCTATGATCTGACCCAGCGCACACTGTTTCTCGCCCGCGACCGCCTGGGCGTGAAGCCGCTGTTCTATGCCCCGCTCAGCGATGGCAGCCTGGCCTTTGCCTCGGAACTGAAGGCGCTGGCTGCGCATCCCCTCCTGCGGCGCGAAGTCGATCCGCTGGCGGTGGAGGATTACCTGACCTGGGGCTATGTCCCCGATCACCGCTCGATCCTCTCGGGCGTGCACAAGCTGCCGGCCGGGCACAGCCTGTTGCTGCGCCACGATGCCCCGCTGACGGCGCCGCAGCAGTGGTGGGACGTCTCCTTTGCCGAGCGCCGCCAGGGCCGCGCCGCCGATCTGGAGGCCGAGTTGCTGCACTTGCTGCGCAAGGCGGTGACCAGCCGGATGGTGGCGGACGTGCCGTTGGGCGCGTTCCTGTCCGGCGGGGTGGACAGTTCCGCCGTGGTCGCCCTGATGGCCGAGGCCAGCGCCAGTCCGGTCAAGACCTGCTCGATCGGGTTCGATGAAGCCGCGCTGGACGAGACATCCTATGCCGGGGCCGTGGCCGAACGGTTCCGCACCGATCACCGCAGCCGGCAGGTCGGATCGGGCGATTTTGTCCATGTCGATGCCTTGGCGGCAATGTTCGACGAACCCTTTGCCGATGCTTCGGCCCTGCCTACCTGGCGGGTCTGCCAGCTGGCGCGGGAGACGGTGACGGTGGCGCTGTCGGGCGACGGCGCGGACGAGGCTTTTGCCGGATACCGCCGCCACCGGTTCCAGCACGGCGAGGACCGGATCCGGGCGCTGATGCCCGCCGCCTTGCGCGGTCCGGTGCTGGGCGGGCTGGGGGCAATCTACCCCAAGGCCGACTGGGCCCCGCAGCCACTGCGGGCCAAGACCACGCTGCTCTCGCTCGCCGGGTCGAGTGAGGCAGGCTATGCCCGGGCCGTGGGAGTGTCTCCGCCCGAGCTGCGGCAGTTGCTCTACTCGCCCGATTTCCTGGCGCTGCGCGGGGACTACCGGGCCGAGCAGCCGTGGGAAGACCTGATGCGCCGCGCGCCGGCCCGCTCCGGCCTTGACCGGGCGCAGTATGCCGATCTCAAGTTCTGGCTACCGGGCGATATCCTGACCAAGGTTGATCGGACCAGCATGGCCGTCAGCCTGGAAGCGCGCGAGCCGCTGCTCGATCACCGGCTGATCGAATTTGCCGCCAGCCTGCCGGAGAGCCTGCGGCTGCGGCGGGGCGAGGGCAAGTGGCTGCTCAAGAAGACAATGCAGCGCTACCTGCCTGGCGAGATCCTCTACCGGCCCAAGCAGGGCTTCGTCACGCCAATCGCCGCCTGGTTCCGCGGACCGCTGGCGGAAGAAGCGCGGGCCATATCGCGCGGGACAGCGCTGGCCCGGACCGGGTGGTTCGACCAGCAAGCGATCGCCCGGGTGGCCGAAGAGCATATAGCCGGTCGGCGGGATCATGGCCGGCTGCTGTGGCAGCTGCTGATGCTGGATCGATCGCTGGCTGCGTTCGTCGCCTGACGGCATCCTGAGCCCAAATGAAGACGGCCCCGGCTTTCGCCGGGGCCGCTCAAGCATCTCAGCCTCGATTAACGGCGGCCGAAAATGCGCTCCAGATATTCCCAAACCATGCGCGTTCTCCTGCAGGTTGAACGATTTAAAGGCCGAGTTGCTCCTTTAGGATAACCAATTCTTAACCAATAACAAGCAGGAAAATTTAACCATTTGCTTCGGCAGATTTGGGGAAAACCCCATTTTAATCAATGAAATGCGCCGATATCCTGACATCGCGCAGGAATCGCGTCGACCGGCCTGGAGCCAGTCCGGTCGGAAAAAAGGGTTGAATTTCAACCGTTCAGTTGGGGAGTGATTCGCTCGACAAAACCGGCCCCCAAGGGCTCAGGCGGCCAAGGTCTTGCCGCCCGATTCCATGAGCGTGGCCAGCGCATCGAGTTGCATCGGCCGGGCCAGATAATAGCCCTGGGCCACGTCGCAACCGATCACGCGGAGCAGTTCGAGGGTTTCAGGATCCTCGATCCCCTCGGCCACGACCCGCCGGCCGAGGCCGTGGGCGAGTTCAATCGTCGATTCCACCAGCAGCAGGTCGCTGGCGCTGGTCGGCAGAGATGCGACAAAACGACGGTCGATCTTGATTTCCTGGCACGGGACCGAGCGCAGGTATTCCAGCGTGGCGTTGCCGGTGCCGTAATCGTCGATCGACAGTTCGATTCCGTTGGCGGCAATCGCGGCAAGGTTTGCGGCGACGGCGGCCTGGTCGCTGAACGGCGCGGATTCGGTCACTTCCAGCGTCAGGTTGCGGGCCGGGAAGCCATTGCGGATAAGAATCTCGACGATCTGGCCCGGCAACTGCGGCGTTTCCAGCATGCTAGCGGAAAGATTCACCCCAAGCCGGAACCCCGGATCGATCGCCAGCAGAGGCCGGATGGCCTTCGTGGCCACATCCAGCACGTGCAGCGTCAGGCGCTTGATCCGGTTGTGCTCCTCGGCGGAAAGGACGAACGCTTCGGGCGAAATGGCGCCGCGCTGCGGGTGCTGCCAACGGACCAGCGCCTCAGCCCCGCAGACCTTGTCGGTCTTGAGGCTGTACTGCGGTTGATAGGCAACCCAGATATCGCCCCCGTCAATGGCAGCATCAAGCTCGCTCATCAGCGAAAGCGCCCAGGCGCTGTCGGCCTCGTTCTCGTCCTGGTTGAAGGTAACAAGCAGGTGCTTGGCGCCAGCGATGTCTGCCGCCTGGAGAGCGCGCCCGATCCGGTTGGTGATCGGCCGTTCAAGATTGGCATCAACCCCGAACACCACCGCAATATCCAGCTTGCGCCCACGCAGTTCGAAATGACTTTCCACCAGGCGTGAAAGCCCGGTCAGATGGTCGGTCATTTCGGCCTGGTTGAGGGGCGGTACCAGCCAATAGAGCACATCTTCGGCCTGATAGAAGGTGACCCGGTCCTGAGGGAGACTGAGCCGCCGGGTCAGTTCCCCGATCAGTTCATGCTCCACCGGTGTCGGGAAGCTGGCGCAGATTGCCGCATAGTTGCGAATCCGCATCGCGACGAGTTGAGACCCTTCGGCCTGCGGATCCTCGCGCAACGCAGCCAGGTTGGGCAGCAGCGACCCGGCATGGCGATAGCGCGCCTCGTTAAGATCTCGCCATGAGCTGTAACGGTAGGCGACAATCCCGAACATCAGGAGGGCAGGGAAGACGTCGGCGGTGATGAACAGCCGATCCATTGCAAAGGGGAGGGCCACGCTGCCAACCAGGGCAGCTGCTATGACGATCCGGGCCTGCCTGCGGTTGCGGCTTGCCATCAGCGCCAGCGAGAGAAGCGTGGCGAGGACGATGCCGGGGACCCAGCCAACCTTGTTGGGGTTGCCCTCCTTGAGTGTCTGCGCACCTATGGCGTGAACATAGACACCCGGAAACCAGCCCTGCGGAAAGATCTGGACGTCGTCCGGGTTCTCGCGTGTGGTTACGCCTACCAGCAGATCCTTGCCCTTCAGCCGATCAGCCGGGACCCGCCCTTCCAGAATGTCGACGAGGCTGATGGTGGGGACCGAAGCGACCTGGATCGACCAGTCGGGCCGATAACGCTGATCCGGTTCACCTTCGAAATTGGCAATGCTGGCGGAAACGGATGGAACGCGCTTTCCGTCGATTTCCGTCGCAAAGATAAGTTCGGCCGAAAGCCCCAGTGGCGTTGCCGCCCCGTTCAGCGAGCGAACATCGGTATGCGGTCGGAAATCCGGGTGCGGCAGGATTACTTCCCGCGCCTCGGAGCCGGAACGCCGCCGGAAATACATGGTTCCGGCAAAGGCCTGCCCATTGTGCCGCTGAAGCGCCTCTGCGAATTCGCGGTCGCCCTCGGGATCGATCGGCAGCGAGAAGACTTCGTCGAAGTAGACGCTCTTGGCGCCGGCTGCGAAGACCTTATCGAGCAATTGCGCGTTGTATGCGCGCGAATAGGTGCTGCTGCCGAGAGCCTCGACGGTCTTGTCGTCGATCCCGATAACCACCACCGAACCATCAGCCGGGCGGGCAACCACCTGGTTCCGCAGACCCCGGTAAAAGTCCTCCAGTGGGTAGGCCGGGCCGACAACGGCAATAATCACACAGACGATCAGGGCCTGCACCAGGATCCGTGTCCTGGTCAGCTTCTTGCGGTTTTTCCCGCGACGCTTGAACGGCCAAATCACGCGTGGTCTCTCACCGGGACGCTCTTGTGCGAGCCGCTCGGGCCAGCACCATGAGTGCGCCTACGGGGGATCGAATGGCCAAAGTCAGGTCGCATGTCATCCGGCCTAACCGCAATTCGGTAATTTTTCGTTATCCTTGATGCCGCCTTTCCGGAGCGCAAAGCTGGCGGCGGGTCGTTGCTGGATGGAGATGAATCGCTCTTGGGACATGTAATGTGATATTGTAACCTTTCATCATGCAGGCTAAGGCGCTGGCAATCCCGTTTCCAATCAGGACCCATCGATGCGCAATCCGCTGTTGAATTCTGCCTCCCTGACCTCGCTTGTCCTCGCCCTGGCCCTGCCGCTTCCGGCACTGGCCCAGACATCCGCCGAGAGTGACTATCACGCAGAAGAAGACGAGGAGATCGTCGTTACCGGCGCGATCCAGATTTCGCGCAAGGACGTGCTTTCGGGCGTGGCGGTGCTGGCCGGACAGGACCTGTCGGAATCCGTGCGACCCTCGCTGGGCGAGACCTTGGCGGGAACCCCGGGTGTATCGGCCAGTTCCTTCGGGCCCAGTTCCTCGCGGCCGGTGCTGCGCGGCCTGCAGGGTGACCGGGTGCGGATCCTGTCCAACGGCCTCGGCGCAATCGATGCTTCCAACACCTCGGTCGATCATGCCCCCGCGATCAACCCGCTGCTGGCCCAGCGGATCGAAGTGCTGCGTGGTCCGCAGGCGCTGCAATACGGCTCGGCCGCGATCGGCGGGGTGGTCAACGTGATCGACCGCCGCATCCCGACCTCGGTGCCGGACGAACCGATCCATTTCAGTGCGATGGGCGGCTATGGCTCGGCCGCGGACGAACGTTCATTCGCCGCCAGTGCTGATCTGGCGCTGGGCGGGGGCTGGGCGTTCCATGTCGATGGTTCGTGGCTCAAGTCCAATGACCTGCGCATTCCGGGCTTCGCCCTGACCCCGGCGCTGCGCAACCAGGCACTGGCCACCAGTCTGTTGCCGGACGATGATCATGACGATCACGACGATCATGATGATCACGACGATCATGACGATCATGATCACGGCCATGAGGAGGTTGACTATGCGGCCAATGCCGCCGTGCGCGATCGCCTGCCCAACAGCGCGGCGCGGACCTGGACGCTTTCGGCCGGTCTGGCCTATATCGGCGATGGCGGCAGCATCGGCTTTTCCTATAGCCGGCTGGATAACCGGTACGGTGTGCCGATCCGCTTTGCCACTCTGCCCGATCAGGGTCAGCACGCGCCGATCATCCAGGTCAAGCAGGACCGCATCGATGCGCGTGCCGAACTGAACCTGGGCGATGGCTTCCTCAACAAGCTGACCTTCCGCTATGCCTACGCCGACTATCGCCACGATGAGCTCGACGAAGGTGCAGTGGAAAGCACCTTCCTCAACGAAGGCATGGAGGGTCGGCTCGAATTTGTCCAGAACGAGCGTTCGGGCTGGTCGGGCGCCAGCGGGGTACAGTTCGTGATCCGCGATTTCGATGTGATCAGCGAAGAACCCTACCTGCCGCGCAACGCGACCGAGCAGCTGGGGGTCTTCACCGTCCAGCAGCTGCAATCCGGTCCGTGGCGGCTTGAGGCGGGCATGCGGTTTGAACGGACCCGGCAGAAGTCTTCGCCGACCGAGGGGCTGACCCAGTTCTATTCCGGCACGCGCGATTTCAATGCCTTCTCGGCTTCGCTGGGGGCGGCAGTGGATGTCGCGCCGGGCTGGAAGGTCGGGGCCAACCTGTCACAGGCCGAACGCGCCCCATCGGCCGAGGAACTGTTTGCCAGCGGGCCGCACCACGGGACCGAAACCTATGAAATCGGAGATCCGTTCCTCAAGATCGAGCGGGCCCGCAGTGTCGAGGGCATTCTGCGCGGCAGCGGCAACGGCTTCGATATCGAATTCACTGCCTTCCACAGCTGGTTCGATAACTTCATTTATGCCTCTGCGACCGGCGATATCGAGGATGGCCTGCCCGTCTATACCATCGCCCAGGCCGATGCCCGGCTCTATGGCTTCGAGTTCCAGGCCGAGTTCGATCTGGCCAAGGTCGGTCCGTGGACCTTCAAGGCTGAAGGCATGGCCGACTATGTCCGGGCGACGATCGACGGAGCGGGACCCGCGCCGCGCATCCCCTCGCTGCGCCTCAAGGGCGGGCTGAAGGCCGAATCGCCGCATCTCGATCTCGGGTTCGAGGTTGAACATGTCACTGCCCAGAACCGCGTGGCCCAGTTCGAAACCGCGACGCCGGCCTATACGCTGGTCAATCTGGGCGTTGCCTGGCGACCGTGGGGAGCATTCCGCCCGGTCAGCATCACGCTTTCGGCCAACAACCTGTTCGACGTGGAAGCGCGGCGGCACGCCTCGTTCCTCAAGGACTATGCGCCGCTGCCCGGCCGCGACATCCGCGCCGGGGTGCGGATCGAGTTCTAGGCGCTGAAAGCTATTCCTCGCCGTGTCCGGCGGCGAGGTAGTCCGCGCTTTGCATTTCCATCAACCGGCTGACGGTGCGTTCAAATTCGAACGCGCCGTCTCCGGCGGTGTAGAGCCGTTCGGGATCGGCTGCGGCAGTGGCAAACAGCTTGACCTTGTTCTCATAAAGCGCGTCGATCAGGGTGACGAAGCGCGCGGCCTCGTTGCGGTTTTCCGGACCCATGCGCGGAATGCCGACCAGGATCACGGTGTGATAGGTCTGGGCCACGGCCAGGTAATCGGCCGCGCCGCGCGCCTCTTCACAGAGTCGCTTGAAGCTGAACACGGCCACGCCTTTCAGGCTTTTCGGCACGTGGAGCTTGCGTCCGCCGCCGAGGTCAAGCTCGGCACTTGGCACGTGGGCACTGTCTTCGGGCGGGTAGTCGGTCAGTCGGAAGAATGCCTCGCGTACCTGCGCCGTCGCGGCATCGCCGAGCGGGGTGTGCCAGGTGGCAATCCCGGCGAGCCGTTCCAGCCGGTAATCGTGCGGCCCGTTCAGCGCCAGAACGTCCAGTTCCCGCTCGATCAGGGCGATGAACGGCAGGAAATGCTCGCGGTTTAGGCCGTCCTTGTACAACTGATCTGGCGCGCGATTGCTGGTGGTTACGATGACGAGCCCGTGATTGACGATCAGCGCGGTGAACAGCCGGCTCATGATCATCGCGTCGGCGCTGTTGTTCACCACCATCTCGTCGAAGGCGAGAACGCGCAGCCCTTCGGCAATCGCGGCGGCGACCGGGGGAATCGGATCGCCGGTTTCCCCTTTGCGGGCCTCGCGCAATCGGGCGTGAACTTCCAGCATGAAGGCATGAAAGTGGACCCGCCGCTTGCCTGGAATCGCCAGGCATTCGTGGAAGAGGTCCATCAGCATCGACTTGCCGCGCCCGACCCCGCCCCACAGGTACAGACCCCGCGGGGGCGCGGGCTTCTTGCCCATCAACCGGCCCAGCAGGCCGGTGGGGAGGGGGGCTTCCAGTTCCTGCTGCAGGCGATCGAGCCGCTGTGCTGCGGTGCGCTGTTCGGGATCGGGGCGCAGTTCGCCCGCCGCAACAAGCGCATCGTAGCGGGTGATGATCCGGGTCATTTGGGGGTGGTGGGCTTGCGGATGGTTCCGGAAAAGGCCGCGACCAGATGGCCTTCACCCTGTTCAACCACCCCGCGCAGGAACACCAGCCGGCGCGTTTCCTTCAGCAGTTCGGTCACTGCGTCGCAAGGCACGCCGGGTTTGCCGGCACCGATGAACTGGACGGAAAGATCGAGCGTGACGGCGGTGCCGGCCTCGATGATTCCCAGCTGACGGGCACAGGCAAACAGCGCGATGTCGATCAGCGCCATGACCGTCCCGCCGTGGATATTGTTGCCCAGGTTGGTGTGGCGGTGCTCCGGGAACATCCGCAACCGTGCCTTGCCGTCGCTATCGGCCCGGACCAGCAGCTTGGGAAACATCCAGCTGTTGAAGCGGGTGGAATCGTTCAGCTGCCAGGTGAACCAGCCGGGATTCTCGGGATCGGGCTCGCTGCGAAAGCCCCGGTCGTCGCCGTTCGCGCTCTCGCTCAAACGTGGCGCTCCGCCTGCATCTTCTTGATCTCGGCGATTGCGCGGGCCGGGCTGAGCCCCTTGGGGCAGACGTTGGCGCAATTCATGATCGTATGGCAGCGATAGAGGCGGAAGGGATCTTCCAGTTCGTCCAGCCGCTCACCGGTCATTTCATCGCGACTGTCAGCCAGCCAGCGGTAGGCCTGCAGCAGGATCGCCGGACCAAGGAACTTGTCGCTGTTCCACCAATAGCTGGGGCAGCTGGTCGAACAACAGGCGCACAATATACATTCATAAAAGCCATCCAGCTTGGCGCGATCTTCGGGGCTTTGCAGCCGTTCCTTGCCCGCAGGGGTCGCCGTC